>Ga0209482_1000119_pt1 | contig 67079 bp, 65 predicted proteins | sample CoawatmetaG10DNA_FD_187512 | JGI IMG/M metagenome (GOLD analysis project Ga0209482, IMG submission 187512) | Marine microbial communities from the West Antarctic Peninsula - Coastal water metaG104-DNA (SPAdes) (version 2) | ecosystem: Environmental > Aquatic > Marine > Coastal ...
TAAACAGGGTCTCAATGTATAATAATTTTTATCTTTATGATTAAAATTTATTAACTTGTTTTTTATTCATTTAGTATACTAAAAAAAAGGAGTTATTTTTTTTGTTAAATAAATATCTTATAGATAAGTCATTAAAACTTCGTCAAGATACTTTTAAAGCATTTATTGATCATGGTGAAGCACATTTGGGTGGAAGTTTTTCTATGATTGAAATGCTTTTAGCAGTTCATGAAGAAGTTATAGAGCCTGAAGATAAATTCATTTTAAGTAAGGCTCATGCATCATATCCTTATTGTATCTATTTAAATGAGAAGGGCTTCAATATACCAATAAAAACTCATTTAGAGCTTGATCTGGAAAATAATATACATTGCACAACAGGTAGCTTGGGGCATGGTTTGCCAATAAGTGTAGGAATGGCTATGGCTCGAAAAATGCAACATAAAAAAGGTAATATTTATGTCCTAATGAGTGACGGAGAGTGTCAAGAAGGGACTACTTGGGAGTCTCTTTTGATTGCAGCAAAACATAAGCTAGACAATCTCATTGTGATGATTGATTATAACAAAGTTCAGGCATTATCCACCCTTGAAGAGGGGCTTCCATTAGATAATCTCGCTGCAAAATTTGAAGCCTTTAATTGGCATACTATTGAAATTATGGATGGGCACTCATTTGACGAGATGCTTCCAAAACTGCAAGAGAAAAATTTGTCAGGCAAGCCTTGCGTTTATATCTGTCATACGATCAAAGGCAAAGGAGTAAAGCCATTTGAAGGAGATCCAGTCTGGCATGCAAGAAAAGTTAAGGTTGAAGAAGCTAAAATTATTAGTAAAGAATTGGGGCTATCATGAGAAATAGATTTGGTGAGATTATCTCTAAGTTAGCTGATGAAAATGATAAGATTATTATTCTTGTTGGAGATATAGGATATCGAGTTTTTGATAATTTTCGTGATAAATATCCTGAACGGTTTATCAATATGGGAATTTGTGAACAAAGTATGATAAGTGCAGCATCTGGTATGGCATTAGAGGGCCTTCAGCCATGGGTTTATACCATAACTCCATTTCTTATTGAGAGGCCATTTGAGCAAATAAAGCTTGATATAAATCATCAAAATGTTAATGTAAAACTTGTAGGCTATTCTGATTACCCATCACTTGGGCCGACTCATATGGAGCTTGATGGTAAAAAAACAATGGAACTTTTCAAAAATATTAAATCATTTTTTCCTTCAGATGGTGATGAGACTGAAAAAATGACTATACAGGCTAATCAAATTAAGGGTCCAACATTTATTAGCCTAAGAAGCGATCCTCTTCTTAAGTAAATCTATTACTTAATTAAAAATTATGGATTTTTTATCAAAAAACGAAAAAATACTTGAGAATGAGTTCACTAGTCAAGGTTTTATTATTAGAGAAGCAGCTGATAAAAACGCGCTCAACAAAATTCAAAAATTTATTTTTGATATACTATCTAAAAGAGGTGGTGAATCTTTAGATAAAGCCCATGAAGTTATTGATATTAATGAATTAAATAATTTTAGACTTGAGGTTATTAATGAAATTAATTCTCAACCATGGTTAAGAGAGGCTTATTATTTGATAGCAAAGCCACATTTAGATTTATTAGTAGGAAATGAGTTAGCAATGCAGTCAAGGGTAAATTTAAGTATACAATTACCTGATGATAGCAGCTCTTTGTTGCCACTTCATGCTGATACATGGTCTGGCGACTCTCCTTTTGAAGTTGTTGTTTGGCTTCCTCTTGTAGACTGCTTTAAAACTAAAAGTATGTATTTGCTTCCACCTAAGGCTTCCGATAATTTATCTGATAATTTTAAGCTTTATGCTCAAGGAAATAGTGAGGAGCTCTTTAATTCCATCAAGAATGAAATTAATTGGATTAAGATAAATTTTGGTGAGGTTTTAATTTTTAATCAATCCTATCCTCATGGAAACCGTATTAATAAAGAAAGTGAAACTAGATGGTCAATGAATTGCAGGTTTAAAGGTCTTTTTACGCCTTATAAAGACAAAAAAATTGGTGAATTCTTTGAACCAATAACTTTACGTCCAGTCTCTAAAATTGCTATGAACTATAAACTCCCTAATACTGATTAAATAACTTAATGAAAAAAGAGATACAAAAAAGTTTTCGTGGGTATATTTTTAGTAGGTCATTTATGGAAGAGAGGGTGCCTCAACATGTTCAAAATATTGTAATCCGTGATTATTGCTTAAAGAAGAATATTCTATATTTATTAAGTTCAACAGAATATGCTATGGAAAATAGTGCCTTAATGCTAAGGCAGTTGGTAAAAGACTTACCAGATATTGATGGAATTGTAGCTTACAGTATTTTTCAAATGCCTGAAGATGATTACGAGAGGCAAAGTATTTTTAATAGTATATTGGCAATAAAAAAAGAGATTCATTTTGCTGTAGAGGGTTTATCTTTATATGATTATGAAAGTTATAATCATATTGAGAATATCTGGAAAGTAAAAAAAACCTTGCCAAATTGCAATTTTTTGGAATAATATTAAACTAATTATTTTTGAGTCATGAATACATTTTTAAAATATGGGTAAATTAGTAAATATAGCCACATCATTACATGAGTCATCAAAGCGTGAGTATTTGGCTCGTATGGTTGATGATAAAGTAACTTGCATGAAAATTGCTAAGCAGTATGATAAAGACTATTGGGATGGGGACAGGCGTTATGGTTATGGGGGATATAATTATATGCCTGGAAGATGGAAGCCAGTTGCTGAGATACTTATTCAAAAATATAATCTCACGAATACATCTAGTGTATTGGATGTTGCTTGTGGCAAGGCTTACCTTCTTTATGAAATGAAATTAATGCTTCCTGGCTTGAGAGTGGTAGGTTTTGATATTTCTAAACATGGTATTGGAGATGCAAAGGAAGAGATTAGAGATTCAATCTTTATTCATAGAGCACAAGATCCATACCCTTTTGAAGATAATGAATTCGATCTTGTTATTTCTCTTGGCTGTTTCCATAATTTACGTATTTTTGAATTAGAAAAAGCTTTAGCTGAAACAGAGAGAGTTGCTAAGCAGGGGTATGTTATGCTGGAGAGTTACCGAAATGAGCAAGAGTTATTTAACCTTCAGTGCTGGGCCCTTACTTGCGAGTCATTTTTTGATCATAAAGAGTGGCCCTGGATCTACAGCCACTTTGGTTATAATGGCGACTACGAATTTATATATTTTGAATAATACTATAACCAGTTTTGATCTGTTATTTAAGTGCCCTATTCAATGTAAAAAATATAATTAAAAATAAAGCAAAATGTTTGGAGAAAAAATTATGTATGTCCCCTTTTTTGATTTAAAAGTTACTGACGCTTCACTTAGAGGAGAATTACTAGAGTCTGTTGAAAATGTTTTTAAACATGGGCGGATTCTTTTGGGACCAGAAGTTACTGAGTTTGAAGAGAAAGTAGCAAAAGAGGCTGGTGTCAAATATGCAGTTGGTTTGAGTTCTGGCTCTAGTGCATTATACCTTGCATTAAAGTGCTTAGATATTGGCCCAGGTGATGAGGTTATTACTACGCCACTTACCTGGATTATCACTGGCAATGCGATTGTTGAATGTGGCGCTACTCCAGTATTTGTAGATATAAATGATGATTTTAATATTGATCCAGATGCAATAGAAAAAGCAATTACAAAAAAAACAAAAGCAATAATTCCAGTTCACTTCACTGGACTCATGTGTGAAATGGATCGTATTTTTGATATTGCCAAAAGACATAAAATACATGTGATTGAAGATGCTGCTCAAGCCTATGGGGCAAAGTATAAATCAAAAAAATCTGGCTCATTTTCTACAATTGGAATTTTCAGTATGAATTCAATGAAAGTTTTGGGTGGTTTTGGAGAGGCTGGAGCTGCAGTCACAGATAGCTTTGAACATTATGAAAAATTAAAAATTCTTCGTTATACAGGTACTAAATCAGATCCAAATAAAATAATAACAAATGAAGCAATTTACCCTTCTCTGAATCACAAAATTGATACAATTCATGCTGCAATGTTGTTAGTGATGATGAAACACCTTCCTGAAAGGATGAATAGAAGACAGGATATTGCAAATAGATATAACAAAGCTCTCTCAAATTTGGTTATTTGCCCTAATTTTATTAAAGGCGATACGCATGCACTTTACACTTATGTTATTCAAGCTGAAAAAAGAGATGAGTTAATGAAATATCTTAATGATAATGGCATTGAGACAAAAATTTATCATAAACCACTAGTATCTGATGCGCCGATTTTTAAGCAATATGTGAAAGAGGATACTCCAAATGCTAGGGTAGTTCTAAGTAGATTTTTGAGTATTCCAGGCCATGAAAAACTTTCTGATGCGCAGGTAGATTATGTAATAGAAAAAATAACCTTTTTCTATAAAGGTAGCTAAAATATCAAATAAAATTTAAATAGGGGATAAGTATGAAAAATAACAATTCATTTACACTTGTAACAAAGTGTAAATTATGTAGATCTAAAGATCAAATAAAGGTTTTAGGATTGTCACCAGTTCCAATTGGTGACAGGTATCTGCCAGAATCAGAAAAGTCGATAGTACTTGAGGAGTTTCCTATGGATATTATGATGTGTCAAGAATGTGGACACTATCAAAACAGTGGTTTTGTAAATCCAGAGCTAATTTACTCGCATTATCTTTCAAGGCCAGCAACTACAAATCCAGTATTATCAGATGCATATAAGAGTTACGTTTCAGATCTTTTAAAGTTAACCAAAAAATCAGAGTTATTTGCCGTTGAAGCTGGAAGCAATGATGGTGCATTTGTTAGTTATTTGCAGGAGAGAGGAATCAAAGTATTAGGGGTTGAACCATCTCTAAACCTTTCTAAGCAGGCGAATGATCGTGGTATTCCAACATTAAATGATTATTTTGGCTTTGACGTCTCAAAAAAAATTAAAGAACAATATGGAGAGGCAGATTTCTTCGTCGCGAACCATACTTTTTCCAATATTATAGATAATAATGATTTTGTTACAGGTGTTAAGAATCTTCTTGCGGCAAGCGGTGTTTTTTCAATGCAGACTCACTATCATTTAGCTGTAATTGAAAAAGATCTTGTTGAAAATTTTACGCATGAACATCTTTCTGGTTTTTATGTTAAACCACTAGTTTCATTTTTTGCCAGTCATGATCTAGAGTTGTTTGACGTTGAAGTAGTTCCTGCAAAAGAAGGTTCTATTAGATGTTTTATTCAGCATAAAGGTGGCCCTAACAAGCTTCAACAATCTGTTGCAGACACTATTGCTTATGAGGAATCTATCGGCATGGATAAAGTTGATAGGCATCTTTCACTAACAAACTTTATAGAGACAATTAAAACTAGACTTCATGATTTGTTAGATTCTGAAGTAGAGAAGGGAAAAACAGTAGCTGGATTTGGTACATCGATAGGAGCTACAACATTTTCATATAATTATGAGTTAGGTGAATTATTATCATTTTTTGTAGATGATGATCCTTATCGGCATAATTTAATTAGTCCTGGATTGCAAATACCAGTTTTACCTTCAAAGGCGATATACGAGAAAAAGGCAGATTATGTAATTATATTGGCACCACTTTATGCTGATGCAATTATGAGAAATAACCAAAAATACCTTGATGAAGGAGGCACATTCATAAAAATATGGCCTGAATTTGAGGTTATTAAAAATGCCTGAAGTAATAAAAAATAATAGTGATATTTTATTTGTCAATCATAAAATGATTGAGGAAATAAAATATGAGGCACTTCAATCATCAAGACATATGGCTCGCTTATTAATGCATTTAAGTCATGAAGATATGGTCCAAGAGATGTTAATTGCCATGGGGAAAAATTGCTTAGTAACTCCAAATAGTTCAATAGGGAAATCTGAATCTCTGCAAGTAGTAGAAGGGCGACTTTTACTGGTCATTTTTGATCAGAATGGAAATGTTGTTAAGGAAGAGGAAATGGGTCCAATAGGCAGCAATTTTTCATCTATATATCGATTAAATTCTACTCCATGGCATACTATGATTCCTCTTACTGAAATGGTTGTTGTTCATGAAACATTGCAAGGCCCTTTCGGGAGCTCTTCTGAAGTTATGCCCAATTGGGTGCCATCCGAAAGCTCTAGTATGGAAAAATTTATTCAACAAATTTTAAAAAATTCTGGATTAGCTTGAAGAAAAATTGCCAAATATGTGGAAGTAAGTCAGTCAAAATACTTCTAGATTTTGGATTACAGCCCTTATGTAATAGATTTAGTAGTGCTCCTGGTCAAGAAGATTATTTCTATCCTATGGTTTTGGGGCAATGCGAGAATTGTAGTTTGATTCAACTTACTGAGACGGTTCCTGCTAGTGAAATAATACCAAAAGTTAATTGGCTAAAATATAGTGAACCAGAAGGTCATCTGGATAATCTTGCAAAAATTATCTGTAATTTAGAAGATTTACCAGTTAATCCAGTGGCTTCTGGAATCACATACAAAGATGATTCGTTGCTTAGAAGACTTAATGAAAATTCCTTTAAAAAAACATGGCTTATTGATCCTAAACTAGACCTAGAAATAAATCAAAAAGGTATTGCTGGAGAAACTATTATTCCCAAATTAACGAATAGTTCAGTATATAAAATTACTGATAAATACGGTTATGCGGATGTTGTTATTGCAAGGCATGTTTTAGAGCATGCTTTAGATACTCAGGCTTTCCTTTCTTTAATTTGGAATATGATTAAACCGGGAGGATATATAGTTTTTGAGGTTCCAGATTGCACGAAACAATTGAAATTCAATGATTATAGTATGCCTTGGGAGGAGCATATTTTATATTTTGTTCCAGAAACGTTGAAATCTTCGTTTGGATATACTTCATACGATTTAGTAAAATATTTGCATTATTCATACTCATCAGAAGATGCTCAGGTTGTTATTGTTCAAAAACCTAAGGCTATTAAATTTAAAAAAAATATACAAGCATCTTCTGATAAATTTATTGCTGCAAAGGAATATGCTAATAATTTTGAAAACCATAAGAATATAGTCTATTCTTACCTAAAAGAGTATGTAGCAAAAATAGGAAAAATTGTATTTTATGGTGCGGGACATTTGTCAGTCATGTTAATTAAATCTCTAAACATTGAAATTTTTATTGAATGCGTGATTGATGATACAGAGCATAAACAAGGTCTTTATCTTCCTGGTACGTCTTTGCTAATAAAACCAAGTGAATTTATGGAAAATGAAAATATATCTCTATGTATTCTATCTTTAAGTATTGAATATGAAGATAGAATAATAAATAATAATCAGCGATTTGTTGATAAAGGAGGAGTTTTTCTTTCCGCTTTTTCAATGCAGCAAAATTCTCTTTTCAATTCGGCTAGGAATAGTCTTCAACTATGAAAACTACCATTTTTAATAATGAGGTTTTATATGCTGAAGACTCAATAGTTCAGATAGACTCTTTGGATATTGCAGAATTAAAATTGAAAGCAAAAAAAAATCCACGAAAGAGAATTAGAGTTTGTGCTCATAAAAATATAGATGAGAATATACATGAAATGCTTATAGTTCATGAGAAAAACTGCTATGTTAGGCCTCATAAACATACTGGTAAAACTGAGAGCTTTCATATCATTGAGGGTAAGGCAGACGTAATACTTTTTCATGAGGATGGATCAATTGATCAAGTAATATCAATGGGAGAAATTACAACGGGACTTAAATTTTACTATCGGCTTCCTCCTTTTCGTTTTCATACATTATTAATTCATAGTGATGTTTTAGTCTTTCATGAAATAACTAGTGGGCCTTTTAGGATTGAAGATACAATCATGGCGCCATGGTCTCCTGAAGAAACTGAAGAGGATAAGGTCTCTCACTATATGGATAAACTTAAAGACTTTATTACAAATTAAAATTAACAATGAGTCAAAAAAAAATCAATAAAACAATTGCTAGTGAAACAACGTCTTTACCAGAGAGTATAGAGTCTCACGGCTTTGTTTATAGTGATAGCTTTAAGAGAATTGAGCGGATTACTGCAAAATTTAATGGATTTAATAAAGAGTATTTTGTTTCAGATTTTGGAGAAAAGTCGGCTGTGCTAGTTGTAATTGATGAATATATTCTTCTTGTAAGGCAGTATCGTTTGTTAATTAATTGTCTTTCCTTTGAAGTCCCTGGCGGTAAAGTTGATGATGGAGAAACTCCTGAGATTACTGCTGCACGTGAATGTAAGGAAGAAACAGGAGTAATGATTAATAATTTAAAGCCACTTATTGAATATGATCCCGATTTAGAGTATACCAAGAATCATACTTATGTTTTTTATACAGAAAAGATAGATATTAGTCAATCTTCTGAAAAGAAAGATCATGAGTGGGTTCCTATGAATAAATGTTTAAGGATGATTGAAGATGGTGTCATAACTGATAGTCTTTCCATTATTGCAATAATGGCTTATAAACTTAAATATGGAGTCTAAATAGAATCGTGAGTAATAATAAAACTATTCCTTGGTGGAGGGTAAATTTTTCAGAAGATGATGTTGCAAAAGTATCTGAGTCAATTCGTAATGAGAATATTAGTATGGGCCGAGTAACTGAGGAGTTTGAAAGTCGTATTGGAGAAGCATTAGATATTCCTTATGTTGTTGCAACAAGTAGTGGAAGTACTTCACTTCTAATGACAATGATGGCTCTTGGCATTGGGGCAGGAGATGAAGTGATAGTTCCAAACCGAACTTGGATTGCGACAGCACATGCGCCTATGATACTTGGTGCAAAACCTATTTTGATTGATGTATTACCTGACCGGCCAGTAATGGATACAGCTCTTATCAAAGAGAAAATTACTTCTAGAACAAAAGCTATCATGCCTGTGCAACTATGTGGGTGCGCAGTAGAAATGGAAGAAGTTTGGGATATCGCTAAAGAATATAATTTGATTGTTGTTGAGGATGCTGCTCAAGGTCTATTTTCAAAATATAATGGTAAATATGCAGGTACTCAATCAGAAGTAGGATGTTTTTCTATGTCTGTTGCAAAGCTTGTTTCCAGCGGTCAGGGAGGTTTTGCCGTAACAAAAAATAAGGAGCTTTATGAGCAAATGAAACTAATACGAACTCATGGTGTAGCCAATGTAAATGCTGCTTCCTCGTTTACTCGCATGGGATGTAATTTTAGATACACAGATCTTCAAGCTTCTTTAGGATTGGTTCAATTAGCAAAAGTTCATGAAAGAATTAACAACTTAAATGTTATATATAAAATGTATCAAGATGCTTTTCAAGGAATGGAATGGATTAAATTAATACCTGTCTATATTGAAAATGGAGAAATACCCCTATATGTTGAAGTGATGGTTAAAGAGAGGGAGAAACTTATTGCATATCTTGAATCACACAATGTCCAGTCAAGGCCTATTTATCCAGATCTTGATAGTGCCACTTATCTTGAGTCATATGATATTTTTCCAAATGCCCAATTATTTGGGACAAATGGGTTGATATTGCCTTGTGGACCAGATCAGCCTCTTGAAAATATTGATCATGTAATATCCTTATTAAAAATTTTTCGCTAACTAATGAAAATAAAATTTGTTATTTTATCAACATCTAACGTTGGTATTAGTAATGCTAATGCAATATTAGATTGCGGTCATGAGGTACTAGCAATTATTTCAATGCCCCAGGAGTCTCTGCCAAATAATGGTGCTAATATCGAAAAATACGCAAAACAAAAAAATCTTCCATATTATGAATTTCTAGATATTAATTCACCAAATTCAATCGAAATTCTTAGTCAGCTAAAACCTGACTATATTTTTTCATCATGGCCAAAAATTATTAATAAAGAAGTTTTAAATATTCCAAATAATTTTTCTATTGGCACTCATCCAACAGCACTTCCTTTTAATAGAGGGCGTCATCCTCTTCACTGGATTATTGATTTAGGTATTTCTGAATCAAAACTTTCATTTTTTAAGATGAGTAAAGTGGTAGATGACGGAGATATTATCCTCCAGTATCCATTCAAAATTGACAGCGATGATGAGATTGAAGATGTTAATTCTAGGGTTGACTTGGCTGCATATGATGGGACAAAAATATTGTGTCAAAAATTAATTTCTGAACCTAGTTACTCTGGAGATAAGCAAAAGCATGAATTGGCAAATTACTGGCGTATGAGAACACCTCATGACGTAACACTTGACTTAAGGATGCAAGCAGATTCAATATTAAAAATAGTTCGTTCATTTACATTGCCATACCCATGTGCAAATTTGATATTTGAAAATTACATAATAAAAATAAAAGAAGTAGCAATTGTGAAAACAGAAAAATCTTATGAAGATCTAAAAAGAATTGAGCCTGGAAAAATTATCAGTATTGAAAATAAAAAAATAATTGTAAAAGTGAGTGACGAAATAATCTCATTAAGCAGTATTGACTCTCTGCCAAAAGAGATGTTGTTAGCACAATATATACATCCACCATCTAAGTATATTATGAAAAATGATATAAAATTTAATTAAACTATATGTTTTTTTCTGATAAGAGTCATAACCTCAAAAAACTTATTTTCCTGCCATATACACTAGTGATATTGGTAATAGCTATATTTCTTGTATTAGTGATACGATTATTAAGTCCTCTAATTGTTGTTAGGTCTGCTCCACTTGACATAGCAAGAATTGGAGGTTATTACCATTCTGACTTTTATTTAAGTGAAAAAAAGTGTGGTCGTTATCAATCAAAATATTTAGACATTTTCTATTTTATGAAGTCAACACAGCATATAAATCATCAATGGAAAGAAATGTGGGAGCGAGAAATTAATGTCTTTATTTTTCCAAAGTTGGCTCGATTTACTGAGAAATTAAATGAAAGACTTCCAGGGTATGAAAAATTTCAAATACCTTATTCAGATTTTATGCTTTCCAAGCAAGAATATAAAGATTACATGACTGGTGAAGATTTAACTATTTATGAAAAATATAATAAGTATCTAAAGACTTTTTTGAGTGTTAGTCAGCCAAATCTTTCTTTCACACTAGAAGAAATTAAACGTGGAAATACACTTCTCCAGAAATTAGGCATTCCATTTAATACTCCTTTTATTTGTTTTCATAATCGTGATTCTGCTTTTCTAGATACTGTTAAGATTGAATATGACTGGAGTTATCATGATTTTAGAGATTCAAGTATAGAAAAATATCTTAGAGCAGCTGATGAAATGACTGATCGAGGATGTTATTCAATTAGAGTTGGTTCAATAACAAAGGAAAAGGTTACTAATTCAAACCCCAAATTAATTGATTACGCTAATAGTGAAAAGAGATCAGATTTTCTTGATATTTATCTTTCTGCAAGGTGTAAGTTTATTATATGCTCAGATACGGGAATGTCATTTCCAGCAGAGGTTTTTAAACGTCCACTAGTCTATGTAAATTGGACTGATCTTTTAAGACTTCCTGTTTATGCTTTAAATGGATTAATTATATTTAAAAAGTTATATCTAAAAAATGAAAACCGATATTTAAGCGTTCAAGAGATAATAAATTTTGATTTTAGTGTATTTGATAACAATGAGATATTTTCTAACTTAGGAATAGAAATAATTGAAAATACTCCTGAGGAAATTTGCTCAGTAACAATTGAGATGGATGATCGTCTTAATGGTAATTGGAAAAGTACAAATGAAGATGAGAAATTGCAAAAACGTTTTTGGGATTTATTTGGACCAGATCATCTTAAGAGTAAAAATCTTCGTATTGGGGCAGATTATTTGAAACAAAATAAACAGTTATTAGGGTAACTTTTCTCCTGAAAACTAATAAAATGTACAAATTAATAAGGAATAATAATGAAACCTAAGTTTTATTTATCAAATAAGTGTTTTTTTTGTCAAAGTGAAGAATTAGAGTTAGTTCTGCCATTGGCACCATCGCCAATATGTGATCAATATCTTAAACAAGAAAAATTTCAAGAAATTTTCCCCTTAGACGTTTTTCTTTGCAAAGAATGTGGGCTTTCTCAGATAAATTCTGTAGTAGACCCTGAGTATATCTATAAGGACTATATTTATGTTACTGCGAGTTCCTCAGGCTTAGTAAATCACTTTAAAAAATATGCTAATGATGTCCTTAATACACTAAAGAAAATTGATCCTTTGACTATATTAGATATTGGAAGTAATGAAGGAGCTTTGTTGGGTTTTTTTAAAGCAAAGGGCATGTCAGTATTAGGAGTCGAGCCTGCTGAAGATATTGCACAAATTGCTAATAACTCTGGTTACGATACTTTAGCAAAATATTTTGACAAAGAAACAGCATTACTAATAAAAAATAAATATGGTCTTTTTGATATTATTACAATAAACAATTTATTAGCAAATATAGATAATGTTAATGATTTTATTGAGGCAGCTAAAACAGTTCTTTCTCCTAATGGCGTAATAATAATTGAATCAGCATATTTAGGACACATGATGAAAATTAATATGTTTGACTTCATATATCATGAGCATCTATCAAACATCTCAATTATACCTTTAGAAAGATTGTTCAATAAATGTGGAATGAAGCTAATTGATTTACAACCTGTCTCTTCTAAGGGTGGGTCAATGAGGTACTATTTTTCAAATAATAATTCGGCTATAAGGGAAACTGACCAGGTTGATTATTATCGAAATATTGAGATAAAAAGTCAATTTAATACGAAGGCTGCATTTGATAAACTTAGTAGTAATATTGTTAGAGAACGAAATAATCTTTTAACTTATTTAATAAATAACCAAAATAAAAAAATTGTAGGATATGGCGCATCGGCTACATCAACTACTTTTCTCTATCATTTTGGAGTTGGTGATTACTTTGATGTATTAGTTGATGAGAATACTGGAAAGATTGGAACCTACAGTCCAGGCTTGCATTTAAAGGTTTATGGACCAGAATATCTGGAGAATAATAAAGTTGATGTTATTGTTATACTGGCATGGAGGTATGCTGATTTAATAATTGAGAAGCATAAGAATTTTAAGGGTGAATTTATTGTGCCATTACCAGAATTTAAAATTTTTAAGAATAGTTAAGGCTTTCTATTTAGTTAGAATATAGCCAGTTTTTTTCTATTTTATTTTTTATGGGTTGAAGTTAATCAAATTATGAATTTATTTAATAAAATTAAAAGTAAGTTTCAATCTCAATTGCTTAAAAGGTTACGACTATTTAAGCTTGATATGAGAAGAACTCAAGATATTGACATGCAATTAGTTAAATTAAAAAGCATCAAAGATCCTATTAAAGGTTTGTCATTTTCTGAACAACTAGTAAATGAGTATCCAAATAATCCTAAAGCCCACTTAAATTTTGCATTCTACTTGCATAAGATGGGTGATATTCGTCAATTTGATCAAATGAACAAATATGCATTGATATTAAGGGATTGGATTGGTAATAATGGAACCAGTGAGATAAGTGAAATGGAATTCATTTGGAGTGGAATGGTTACTGGTAGTTTTGGGAATCATTATGCAGTAGAGGGGTTGTTACGTGCTAATAAATATGGGTTAAGAATTGATAAAAAACCTTATTTATTGCTACCTAAAAATTCTAAATTACGTAATCCAGCACTTTTTAGTTACTTTGAGCCATATATAAATGTTATTCGTGACCAGGAGATGATAGATGCATTGAGAGGCTTAGAGGCATTGCTTACAATCCCATTAGGAATACATCTTCCAATAAATGAAAAAAGTCCTTTCCTTGATATTGCAGCTAATATGTGTGAGGTTCAAAGAATTAAACTTGGGGAAGACGCTGCATTATTTCACTTAAATCAAAAACATCAAAATTTGGGAAAGGAAGCATTAAAAAAACTAGGCTTGCCAGTGGATGCTTGGTATGTAACCCTCCATGTTCGTGAACCAGGATACAGAGGTGAAACATTACAGAACACGGATGAAGACTGGCGAAATGCCAATCCCTTGGATTATGTGAATGCCTGTAAGGCTGTTACAAAAGCTGGTGGATGGGTCTTCCGAATGGGTGATCCATCTATGACAATATTTCCTGAATTACCAAATGTTATAGACTATGCACATTTCGAAGAAATACGTAGTGACTGGATGGATGTTTTTCTTGGAGCAACATGTCGGTTTTTGATTAGTACTGCTTCTGGATATCAAAGAGTTCCAGGCTATTTTGGTGTTCCAAGTATTTATACTAATTGTACTAGTTCAGTCCCATATTTCAGTATATTTAAAAATGATCTATATCTGCCTCGACTTTTGAAATATAAAAATAACAATAAATATGTATCATTTGAGGAATTAATGTCGCCACCTTTAAGTATGTTAGATTCAACAAAACAATTCTTAGAAATGGGCTTAGAATGGATAGAAAATACTCCTGAAGAACTTGAAGCTGCAACAATTGAGATGCTTGAAAAAACTGATATTAATATTTCTTCTAAATCTGATGATTCTTTACAACAGCGATTTAAAATTATGGCTGAAAGATGTGGTCCAAAATATGGAGGGCATTCTGTTAAAGCCCTTGCTTCAGTTAGTCGGGAATTTCTTCATAGGCATGTTGATCTTCTGGAGGAGGAAAATTGAAGTTTCAATTTCTAGAGATTTGGCGCCTATTAAATAAAAAAGAAAGAGTTCAACTATCAAAAGTATCAGGCCTCCATACTTTTTCTGGCTTAACTGATATGCTTGGTGTAGTTTCAATCCTCCCATTTCTTTCTGTGGCAGCAAAACCAGATATATTACAATCAAATGAGTATTTGATTGGGATGAAAAATTGGTTGCAGTTCTCAAATAATGATTTTTTGATATTTTTGGGAATACTATCATTGATTGCTTTATTTTTGAATCAATTAGTTCGTTTATTTAGTAGCTGGTATGGGCAATTTATTTCTCTTAATATTTGGAGAAATTTGCATAATCGTATGTTTAGTTATTATTTGAATCAATCTTATATGTATCATCTTCTCCACCCTGGTAATGAGCTTCTTGAAAAATTACAAGTACAAACTAACGCTGCTGTAGCAGGAGTTATTCAACCTTATTTTTTACTGATTAGTTCATTTTTTACTACACTATTTACACTATCATTGATTATTTTTATTGAGCCAGTTATGACCTCAATTCTTCTAGTAATTATGGGACTATTTTATTTTTTAATCTTCAAGTTTCTTAAGTCAAGGCTAGACTATTATGGCAAAGTTGGACCAGAATTTTCTCAAAAAACATTTAAGCTGATTGAAGAATCATTTGGAGCGATTAAAGAAATTAAAGTTAGAAGAAACGGGCAAATTTATTTGGATTTATTTGACCCTTTAGCAAAGCGGTATTGTGATGCTAATGTAAAACTTCAGTTATTTGGATCAATTCCCAAAGCTTTGGTTGAGCTAGTGGCTTTTGGAAGTATTTTATTAATTACTATTTTGATGATCAAAAAGAGTGATGGGTTTATGGATGTTGTACCTGTTCTAGGAATGTACGCTCTTGCGTTAAGCAGATTAATTCCGGCAATTCATTCAATTTTCAATCAGTTTTCCCGAATTAGATTTTACAGTCCATCACTTCATTCTATTCAAAAAGATCTTATTGATGCTTCTAAATCAAACGAGGTTAGGCCTTTAAATGCCTTGAAAGCTAAAGACGTTACACTGGCTCATAATATTGAATTAGAAAACCTCAGTTTTGCATATAGTGGATCAACTAACAAAGTATTAGATGCAATTTCGTTAAACATACCAGTAGGTCATTTAATTGGTATTGCAGGAGGTAGTGGGGCTGGTAAGACCACTTTGATTGATCTAATCCTTGGTCTTTTTAAGCCAGTATTGGGTTCAATAAAAATTGATGGAAATCCTCTCACTGAGTCTAATATATCTAGTTGGCAGACTCGTATTGGCTATGTGCCTCAATCTGGTTTTATTGCTAATGGCAGCATTGCTCGAAATATTGCATTTGGGATTCATGAAAATGAAATTGATATGCAGCGTGTTATCGATATGGCAAAGATCACACAGATTTCAGAATTTATTGAAACTGAACTTCCAGAAAAATATGAAACTTTGGTTGGAGATCGAGGAGTTCTTTTAAGTGGTGGGCAATGTCAACGGATCACAATTGCTAGGGCACTTTACCACGATCCAGATGTTCTGATTCTTGATGAAGCAACTAGTGCCCTTGATGGTATAACTGAGAATAAAGTTATTAATGCTATCTTGAAGTTTTCCAAACAAAAAACAATCATCATGATTGCTCATCGACTTTCTACTTTAAAGGACTGTGATAATATTTTTTTTATTGAGAAGGGCAAGTTAGTTGATCAAGGAAACTATCATTCCTTAATGGCTAATAATAAAATCTTTAAACAGATGGCTAAAACAAATAGCAAGTAGAAATGAATAATAATATTTAGAATAAACCTACACTAATATATGAGTATATTTATTAAAGTAATAGAGATAGCCAACATTATCAGGAATTTTAGCCATTAATGATTGATGGCTTGAGAAATTAGTTGACCAACAAATTATGATGTAATAATAGGAATTAAACTGTGATAAATAATAAATCAATTTTAATAACAGGTGGAACTGGTTCTTTTGGAAGCATGTTTGTACCAATGACACTAGAAAAATACAATCCTAAGCGACTGGTTATATTTTCACGAGATGAAAATAAACAGTGGCATATGGCAGAAAAATATAAGGACGACAAGCGTGTTGTTTTTATGATTGGAGATGTAAGAGACAAAGAGAGGTTAATGAGGGCGCTTGATGGTATTGATTATGTAATCCATGCTGCGGCCACGAAAATTGTCCCAACAGCTGAATACAATCCATTTGAGTGCGTCAAAACTAATATAAACGGCGCAATGAATCTTATTGACGTGTGCATTGACAAAGGCGTTAAAGCCGTCGTAGCACTGTCAACAGATAAAGCCAGCAATCCAATTAATCTATATGGCGCTACAAAATTAGCATCAGATAAGCTTTTTGTAGCAGCCAATTCTTATGCTGGAACCCACCAAACTCGCTTTTCAATTGTTCGATATGGTAATGTAATGGGTTCACGTGGGTCTGTTATACCTTTCTTTATGTCATTAGTAGAAAAAGGTGAGTTTCCAATTACAGATCCAAAAATGACGCGTTTTATGATTACTTTGGAGCAGGGTGTTGAATTGGTTTGGCATGCGTTTGAAGATATGGAAGGTGGTGAAATTTATGTCAAAAAAATACCATCTATGAATATTCTTGATGTTGCAAGATCTGTCGATAAAGATGCTAGTCATAAAATTATTGGTATTCGTCCAGGTGAAAAAGTGCATGAACAAATGATTGGATTTGAAGATGCCCCTCATACCTTTGAGTATAAAGATCATTTTAAGATTTTACCAATGATTCATAATTGGTCTAAAGATGAATCAAGAATTAAGAGTGGTAAAAAAGTTCCAAAGGATTTCGTTTACTCCTCAGATAATAATAAAGAATGGATGTCTATTAAAGAGCTTTCAGATTGGATTAATAATAATAGAAAAAAAATTGGGTCACTTTGATCCTATATAGCGGCTTTCTTAAATAGATTTATAATAGGTTAAAAAACTATATGGATAATTTTCCTGATACCCTTAGTGATGAAATTAGTAATGGTAAAAAAATGTATAAATTGGCTCAAGATCTGTGGCCAATTACACGAAGTATAACGGGTGAAGGAGTTAGAGAAACTTTAGTACATATTAAACAGGAAATTCCAGAGCTCAATATTGAGAGCGTTGCAACAGGAACAAGGGCATTTGATTGGACTGTGCCTAAAGAATGGAATATTACCGAAGCTTATATAGAAGATCAGAATGGTAATAGAGTTGTAGATTTTTGTAAAAACAATTTACATGTTGTTGGATATTCAATTCCAATTGATGCTTGGATGACTTTAGATGAGCTAAATGAGCATCTTCACTCATTACCAAAACAAATAAATGCTATTCCATATGTAACTTCTTACTACAAAAAACAATGGGGTTTTTGCTTAACTCATGAACAAAGAGTTAAGCTGCCAGCTGGAAAATACCATGCTGTTATTAAATCAACACTCAGTGATGGTGAATTAAATTATGGAGAAATTATATTAAAAGGGTCTGAAGATAAAGAAATATTATTATCAACATACATATGCCACCCATCAATGGGAAATAATGAACTTTCTGGGCCAGTTGTTACTACTTTTCTTGTTAAGTGGCTGATGGCCATTAAAAATAGAAGATTTACGTATAGAATAATTTTTGTGCCTGAAACAATAGGCTCAATTGTTTACTTGAGCAAGCATATTGAATATTTAAAAAAAAATATTATAGCTGGATATGTTGTAACCTGTATTGGAGACAACAACTGCTATTCATATTTACCCTCGAGAAATGGAGATACCCTTTCAGATAATGTAGCAAAGCATGTTTTATCTCATGTTGATCCTGAATATAAACAATATACTTGGCTAAACAGAGGGAGTGACGAAAGACAATATTGTGCTCCTGGTGTAGACTTGCCAATTGCATCAATAATGCGAAGTAAATATGGTGAATATCCAGAATATCACACCTCCCTCGATGATTTAAAATTTATCTCGCCTGATGGACTTCAGGGCGGATATATTGCTTTAAAAAAATCACTTGAAATATTGGAGTTTAATTGTTATCCAAAAGTTACTGTTCTTTGTGAGCCTCAACTAGGCATAAGAGACTTGTATCCTAGTTTAAGCATAAAAAATACAAATATAGGGGTAAGGGAGATATTGAATTTAATAAGTTATTCGGATGGAACTAAATCCTTATTGGATATTTCTATAATAATAAATACACCTTTTTGGAAGTTGCTGCCAATGTTAGATATTCTAGTGAAAAAAGGTTTAATCAAAAATCATAAGGAGCATGAATTTGAAAAATGAACAAATAATATCTTCCCAGGTTCGCTCTATTGTTGCTGAAGCACTAAATTTAGAATTTGATGAAGTCGGACCTAAATCTACTCAAGAAGAATTTCCTGAATGGGATTCTATGACATATCTGACAATTCTATCAAATATTGAGGATGAATTTGATATCTCTATTTCTGGGGAAAATATTGATAAATTTGGAAGCATACCTCAGATAATAAACGAAATAAATAAGTGAAGAAAATAATTACACTTGCAGATTATTTTTCTGAACACTTAGAATCTACAAAGATAATACATGAGTTGGATACTGGAGTTAAAAAAAGTTTTTCCCAGGTATATGAAAGTGCTTTAGGGCTTGCTGCTGGTCTAGAGCTCGAGCAGGGTGATCGATTGACCGTCATCCTGCCAAACTCTTCTGCTTGGGTGGAGTATTTTCTTGCATCAATGATTGGTGGATGGATTTTTAGTCCATTACCCCATTTTGTTCAAGTTCAAGAGCTTAATAAAATACTTGATTACGTAAAGCCAAAGGCTATAGTAACAGACAGGGATGGTATTTATGAAAATCTTGGGAATAAATATAATGTGCTCAAAGTATATGAGAAGCAAACTAGCCCTGAAAATTATAATAGGCCTAATATTAGTGAAAATCAGGCTGCTGCTCTTTATTATTCATCAGGCACTACAGGGAACCCCAAAGGTGTTATCTACTCGCATAAGAATATGGTTAGCCTAATAGCAAGCATTATAAGAGGGTACAAATTTTCGTCTGAAGATAAACAGTTTGCTTTATTACCTTTTGGACATACTGCTTCGATTAATTACAATATTTTGCCAGCTCTAATGGTGGGGTGTGATCTTATTATCTCTCAAGGCTTTGAACAACTCCGCCAAAATTTTTTCAAGGTATTAGCTGATCAAAGAATTACATACACTCAAATAGTTCCCACAATTCTCTTGATGCTTAATAAGCTTCATTTGAATAACCAAGGTATCAATCTATCTCAACTTCAATTTATTGGGTGTGGCTCCTCAACTCTTCCTTTAACGAGTCAGATAGAATTTATGGAAATGTATGGAATAAAGGTGGCAAATCTATATGGCCTGTCTGAGACAGGACCCTCCCATATTGATGATCCCAGGGAACTTGACTGGGTGCCAGGGAGTATCGGCTATCCATTAGACGTAAATAAGTGCAGAATTGCTGAAGATGGAGAAATATTGCTTAAGGGAGAAAATATCTTTACTGGATACTATCAAAACGAATCTCTTTACAAAGAAGTTAATAATGGAGGCTGGTTTCATACTGGTGATCTGGGAGAGAAAAAGAGGAGTAAGTTTTACTTCACTGACCGAAAGAAAGATCTGATTATTAAGGGTGGGATAAATATTGTTCCAATGGAGGTTGAAGAGGCAATATACTTACATCCTTTTGTTGCTGAATGTGTAGTAGTGGGAAAATTCAGTAAAATACATGGTGAAGAGATAGTTGCAGTGGTAGTTAAGACAAAAGATGCCCCTGAAGATACTCAACTCAATCGAGAAATAAAAGATTGTTGTAAACAGAAACTATCTAGTTATAAAATCCCAAGTAAAGTTTTTTTCTGGGATTCATTGCCCAAAACAGCTTCTAAGAAGTTAATAAGACACAAAGTAAGAGAAAAAATTAATATTTAAAGTCTAATTATGAAAGGAAATAATATGGAAAAAATTACTGGAATTAATGGTTTTGGCCGATTTGGCCTTCATTTGATCAAATATTGGTTAGATCGATCGAATGAGGCTAATTTTAGAATTGATTTCATTAATGATGACTACTTAACAATCGATGATGCTTATAAAGTCATAATTCAAGATACGGCTGTTATATTTAATAAATATAAGATTAAGAAAATTGGCAGTTTTATACGTTTCATATCTGCGGATGGCAAGATACATGAAGTTGAATATACCAATTGCTCTAAAGATGATATTCCATGGCTTGGTAAGCCTGATTATTTCTTGGAGTGTTCTGGTAAGAACACCATCAAGGAGGATTGTATGGGTTTCTTGACTGGTAACACTAAAATGGTTGCAATCTCAGCTACTTCATGGGATTGTGATAAAGTCCTTGTTTATGGTTTTAATCAAGAAGAATATCAAGCTAAAAATGATAGGGTAATTTCATATGGCTCATGTACTGTAAACGCATATGTCCCAATTGGTGAATACATGCATAAAAATTATGGAATTCTAGATTCTGATGTGAATGTGATTCATAATATCCAGGAATATTGCCTGCTAGATAATAACACTCTGAATCGGAAGTTCTGTACCTTAGAGAAATCTGGGCCAGAGTTACTTCCATTTCTTGGAGAAAAAAACTTTGTTGTCAATTACACTGTTGTGCCATATAAAGGAGTATCCATGATTGATTTCCGTTTTCATTTAGATAAATGCCCAACTCGGACTTCTCTAATTGATGATCTAGAGCAATCAATTAATCAAGGTTACTTACAGGGTCTTTATGGTATGGATGAAGTGGACATAGGCCCTGAGATTTATAATTGCACCACATTTAGTTCTGTATTTATCAAGGAGAATATTAAGGTGATTAATAACTCTGTCTACCTACCAGCTTACTTTGATAATGAGAATTCAGTTAATAGATACTTTGACTTGATAAACTATATCTGTGAAAACTAATTTATATTTAAAGGATATTAAATGAATCTTAATTTTCTGGTTTCTACTATAGAAAATGCTGGCGAGAGGGCATTAGAATCATTTAAAGTACGAAATGATAACCTAGTCCTTGGCATAAAAACAGCTTACTTGGAGGAGAAATCTCCACGCGAACTTGTGATACGAGAAGATATCATGTGTCAAAAGATAATTACTGAGGCTATCTTATCAGAGCAACCTGAGGCTAAAATTTATTCAGAGGAGAGTAATAATCTTCATGAATTAGAAAAAGATATATCCCCCTTAAAATATATCATTGACCCATTAGATGGCACGCATAATTTTTACTTTGGCATACCATACTGGGGATTATCCATTGGAGTTCTTGATCAGGATAATCAATCTGTTGCTGGAGTGATTTACTTACCTTGCATGGGAATACTTTTAAAAAATGAAGGTGCCAACTTACCTACTATGATTAAGCTAAAGGAGGGCTGGCAAAGAGTTTCAACAGTCCCTAGAAGTTTGAGCAAAGCTTTGGTATGTTATGATAACCAGTTTTATAAGTTTGGAGAAGAAGCAAGCTCTATCTATGAGAGGTTAACTGATAAAGCCTTCACCACAAGAATAACTGGAAGTGCAGTGGCAGATGCTGCTTTGATTGCTACAGGTAGAGTCAGTGCGCGTATCTGGAATAATACTATGAGTTATGATGTTGCGGCAGGTATGGCTGTGGTGAGAGGAGCAGGTGGAAAATTTACTGGGTTTAATGGCGAAAGAATAGACGTTATGCAACCAAAGGTGCTAATGAGCTCAGATGAATCAATACATTCATCATTATTGGAATTAATTTCAAAGAAATAATTTTAAATTTTAATTTTTAAGGAAAACATGGATAAATATAACAAATACTTATATGAGCGATTTGAACCCACTGAAGAATATAAGCAAGAACTAATTGAGTTTATTAGACATCAAACTAATGTCGAAATAGGCGGTTATCGCATTTATGATGGCACTCATTTACACCTTATGCAGAGTCCTTGGGAGTTAGCTGATTTTATTTTTGCGTTGAAAAAGCATGAGAAAGATACTAGCTTAAAGATACGTAATTTTCTAGAGATTGGATATTCTGCAGGACAAAATAATAGCTTCCTTAATAAATTTTTTAACTTTGAGAATATTGTTGGACTTGATAATTTTAGTAGTCATATTAATACAGACGCTTTGTATGCAAATATGCGACATAAAAACTTAACATTGACTATTGGAGATTCAACTTCTAAGAGAGTCATTGATTTAGTTGATAAGATGGGAAAATATGACTTAATTTTTATAGATGCAAATCATACGTACGAAGGTGTCAAAAAAGACTTTGAAAATTTTAGTCCATTTTTAGAAAAGGGTGGTGTAATTGCTTTTCATGATGTTGATTGTCATGACTGGCAAGGAATTAATCAGTTTTGGCGAGAGTTAGAAGCTACTGGAAATTATATTATGCAAACCTTTGTAGAGCGTGGCCATCCTATCCAGTATGGTATTGGTATGTTAACTATTAAGTGATTTTTTTGAAATGTTTCAAAGTTTTAGTAATAAATTATTTTTTTAAACGATTGAGTAATGCGCAATGTTTGATAAGTTAGAAAAACATCATATTGGTATTATTATTACTTATGAAAAAAAAATAATTCTTGAGAAGCGAGGAATTGTTTTTCAAGAAGATCAGATTCAAGGAACGCTTGTAGCTTTTGAAAAGGATGAGGAAATAGGTATTTATCGCGAATATATAGTTCAATCAGGCCGAGTGGCTAATGTTAAACCAGGTTTCTATCATTTTTGTTATAACATTCCAGACGCCATTACAATGAATAAAGTAGAAGCTTTTATTAAAGATAAGAAGCTAGGTTTTCCTATTACTGATTTGGAGGAAGCTGGAGCTAATGAATGTGGTTGGGTTAGGTTTTATTATTTGAAAAACCAGGGAGTTATAGAATTAAATCTCTGTGAGAATCCTAATGTTTAAGACTACCTTGGAAGGCTTGGTAGAACATCTTCAAAATGATATAAAAATTCCTGACAATAGTGTTGTTTGGCTTCATTCTTCCATAGTGGGTTTGGGAATAATTGAGGGTGGTGTTGAGACTATTACTGAGGCTTTTTCTCGAGTACTTCCAAGGGGTGCGTTAGTGATACCTTCATTTACTTATAGTTGGTGTAATTCAGAAGTTTATGATCCATCCATCACTGAGTGCCCATTAATGGGCAGTTATGGAAAAGTTGCATGGAAAGATAAGCGCTTTAAGCGAAATTCTAATCCAAACTTTGCCATTTCGGTCATGGATCAAACTCCAGATAAGCGAGTAGAAAATGCCCTTCTTTTAGACGAAACTAAATTGACCTGCTTTGGAAGTGACTCTGTGTTTGATAAGATGTATCAATTGAGTTGCGATATGCCAGGACGGATAGTTTTGTTAGGAGGGGCACATAATGATGTCGTTTTTCGCTCTACATTTTTGCATTATGTAGAGGAAAAAACTTCTGTTCCGTATCGTTACAATAAGGCATTTAATAATCCTCAAAATACTAAAGAGACTGTAGATCAGCTAGTCTCTTTTATATCAAAAGATGAATATAAAAATATTAATGGACATACGCCTTTAACCTACTCTTTTCCAATTAGGGCAAAGTACTTAAAATTAGGTGAGGATTTAATTAAGAATAAAATGATTTTACAGTCTCCTTTTGGATATTCTTCTACAAGGAGTGTGTCAATCCTAGCTTTATGTGATTGGCTTGAAGATAAGCTCAAGAAAGAGCCTGAATATTTATTATGTTAATAAACTTTGATTTGTATATTAATGACTTATGAATATTAGTAAACTTTTGCCTCAATTAATCAACAAGATTATTGCTAAGAGAAAACGCAGCGAACTAAAAGTAGTTATGCGAGCATACAGAAAATTAAAGTCTCAGGGCAGGATGAACCAAATTCACGAATTGAGAGGTGTTCTTGCTGAAGAACAGTTCAATAGAATTATAAGTAAAGCTTCTAAAACAATGTTTGGCGCATCAATAGAAAGTGCCTCTTTGATTGCAAGACAATATGCATTCATACAATTGCTTCTCAGGTCTAGGTTTTCCATTGCTGTATTATATTCTATAGGTTCTGGAAAGCCAATCAGGTGCCCTTTGCCTAAGGAATGGCAAATTAAGTTGATGAAAGAAGGTTATAGAGTTGATAGATTTTATTGTCAGTTACAATTTATATTATTACTTTTTGTTTATTTTTTTTATGGTATTTATCGTACTCTTTTGACATTTAAGTCAGTCATTATTCAAAACCGATTAACTTCTGATAAATTAGTTTTACCATACGCATACTTCAATAGCCTATCTCACCATAATCTGCCTTCTGACTTCACAAATAGTAAGTTTTCTCAAAATATAATAACTTGGTACACTCAGTGGAATGATAGGGATAAAAATATTAAAAATTTTCATCATGATGCAAAAAATACCAATAATCTTAAGTTTGATGATATTTATAATGTTTATTACGCTCCACTAAAACAACTAAATATTGGAGGTATTAGGCCTCTTTTTGGTTTTTTATGGTGGTTTATCAGGGCGCTTTTAATTTGCATAAAAGATCTAATACTATTTAGGTGGTGGACTTTTTTATTGTTTGAGCAGTTTGTTCAAGCTGCCATATTACGTTATGCAGCTAAGAAAGTTATTGCAAATGACTATCTATTCCATCATTCTGGAGTATTCTTCCGACCAATATGGACATATGAGGTTGAAAAGCGTGATTCAAGAGTGATTTTATATTTTTATTCAACAAACAATGAACAACATAAAAAGAGCGATAGTTATGTTGATCCAGGCTTAGCTTGGAATCTTTCTTCATGGCCTTTAATACTTGTGTGGGATGAATACCAAGAGCAGTTTGTGAAGAGGGTATTTCATTCTTACAAAGAAATTAAAGTTGTTGGCGATATATGGTTTTCTGCTTCGAATTATGAAAATAAAATAAATATTGGCTCTAAGAACAAAATTTCTGCAGGATTATTTGATGTTCAGCCACATAGAGCTGCGCTCTATCAGGTAATGGCTCCACCAACTGATTATTATGATGGAAAAGTTGCAATTCAATTCTTAAAGGATGTGCATAAAGTGCTTGACAGTAATTCTATAGAAGTCTTTCATAAGCGCAAAAGAGATGTGGGAAAGACTACTAATGCAAACTATATATTTTATCTTCAAAGCCTCACTGGTGAAAATCATATATCCGTTGATCCAAAAATTTCAGCAAATTATTTAATTAAAGAGGTTGACTTTGTGATTTCAATGCCTTTTACATCAACAGCTCTTTTAGCAAATTATCAGAATAAACCTTCAATATATTATGATCCATTTGGCGATGTTCAAAAAAATGACAGAGCTGCTCATGGAATTCAAGTTATAGTAGGTATTGATGAGCTAGATTATTGGGTAAAGAGTATCAAGTCTCAGTTAAAAATGTTAGAGAATAACATTAAAACTTAACGTAAATCTAAACCATTATGAAATTTGCTATTAATGATTCTACCTCAGCTATAAATGCTAATGATTTACCTTTTAAAATCATTAGCACACTTTTAATTTCTATATTTTTTTTAGTTTTTAATCCATTTTATGCATTATTATTTTCATCACTAGTAAGTCTTTTTTATAAAGAAATTAATTTCAAGATCTTTTCATTTCTTTTTGCATTATCTTTTGCCTTGCTTTTCACTAATAGAGACCTAAAAAGTACTTTTGATGCGAGTGATGTTGCTATGTATGTTGCAAGATATGCTTATGATATAGGGTTTATTGACTCTTTAACCAATTTTGATATAGAGCCTTTTTGGATAATATATACAAAATTCCTATCGATAATATTTAATGGTGACATGGATTTATTTGTGTTGTTCAATCATTTTTTGTTATTTTTATTACTTGCAATTATTGCTAGAAAGATAAGTAAAAAAAATTATATTATTACTTTATTTTGCCTAGTATTTTTTAATTTAGCTGTGTTGTTGGGCATACATCAGGTTTGGAGAAATACCTTTGCTATTTTACTGATCTTTATTGGAGTTTATTCAACAAGGAGTAAATTTTTGATTTACACTGCACCACTTGTCCATTCTGTAACTTTACCACTCCTAGTGATTGCTAGAAAAATAGATTATAAGGTTATTATTTTTTCTATACTAGTCTTAGTCATAATGAATGAATATATTTTACTGAAAATTGATAACTATCAGGAAATGGAAGGTGACTATTTTGGATTTAAGTTATTTTTCATAGTATCTGTAATAATGATTGCAATCCTCAAGTTTTTGAATTTGGTTAAACTAAATCAGATCGAGAATAGAATCTTGGTTGCTTTTGCATTTTTTGCATTTTTACCTATATTTTTTGAATTTCAAGCAGTCTACTCAATTATTTTGAGTCGTATGTCAAATATATTTTATTTATTTACCTCTATAATTGTCGCTAAATTAATAATCCAGAGTAATATTATTAGTGCTATATTTATAGTAGTTTATTCTATATATAGATTTGGATTTACATTTAATAATCCAGTAGTATTTTCTAGTTTTGAGATTCTTGGAGATGGCAGACCTGTATATATTTATAATGGAATTTTGATGTTAATTAAAGCCTATGATCCGAACAGATGGTCAGACTTTATATATACATATTATTGGAAATTATTAACACAACAATACTAACGTAGAAGACTTTTTTAAAAATGTATATTAAAAATGACAGCATGTAACCCCAAAGATTTTCTTCCAGTTTTTGGTAATGAAATCTGTATTATTACGCCTACTTTCAAGCGTAATGAGCAACTAAATAGATTACTCAAAACATTAACAGAGCAAACATTGACAGTTGGAAGTATTATTATTGCTGATGGTATAGGTGATGCAAAAGATATAGTTGAAGACTATCAAGATAAACTTCCAGTTAAATGGCTTAATTGTCCTGTTAAAGGACAAATAACTCAAAGAAATTATGCATTAAAAGAGCTTCCATTAAATTGCAAGATAGTAATCTATTTTGATGATGATATACAGCTTGAGTGTGATGCAATCAAAGAAATGGTTTCTTTTTGGAATAAGCAAATGATAGTTCCTGGAGGTGTTTGCTTTAACATTATAAATTTACCGCGTGAAAGGCCAAATAATATTTTTCGTCGCTTATTTTTTATTGCTACTAAGCCTCATGGAAAAGTATTAAAGTCTGGCTATAACTCACCATTTGGTTATCATAAGAGCAATACGGTATTTGAATGGCTTCCTGGAGGAACAACGGCTTGGAGAAGAGATGTACTAGATACTTATTCAATTTCAGATATATCTTCTAAGTGGGCAATCTGTGAAGACTTAATATTTAGTTATCCAGTTGGAAAAAATGAACCTCTATTTTTATGCAATGAAGCAAAAGTAAAGGATATAGATGACGTAATTAATTTAGGTTTTTTTAAATGTGTAGAACGAGGAAAAAGTATCGTTTTATGGCGCTTGTATTTTGTCACATTAAATACTGATTTATCAATAATATTATTCTATTGGATGAATATTGGTCTAATATTAGGATATGGTGCTCGCTCAATAAAAGGCAATAGAGATCAGCTGGGATACTTAGTTGGAACTTTGCTTGGTGTGCTTTACAGTCTAAGTGCAACGTTGCTTGGAAAAAATATACGCAATTTTCTGAAATAAATATATAGATAAAATGAGAAGTAAAAATATCAGTAGTGATATTTAATATTCCTTGTATTTTTAAAGATTTTATCGAATAATTGTAATTTATAATGTTATAGATTATTAAAGTCACCCTTAGTTGACATTAAGATGGATGATGCAATAAATGTTATTTGTTTTTGAACTGAAGTCAAAATGAATAGTTTTTATAGTATTTTTGGTATTTTTTTAAGATATTTTTTAAGGTTGGAATTCAATTATAGTTATGCCGTATCAAAATAAAATTCCAAATTCAATTTTTAGATGTCGTTCGTGTGATTCGAAATCAACCTTTGTTTCAATAAAAAAAAGTGATTTTCCACTATATATATGGCCGTTACCGAAATTTAAAAAGACCAGATTAAGCGATATAAGTGTATATTTGTGTAATGACTGTGGATATATGCAATTACAAAATATTGATAATCAAACTATTTCAGAGATATATCGCGATGAAGCATTTAATATTGTAAATGAAAGTCAAAATATAAATCGTTATAAAACGCTTACTAGTAATGATAAGCCTAAATTTAATAATACAAAAGTTCTAGAAGTTGGTGGAGGGATTAATCCGTTCATTCAAAATCTTCCAAAATCTGCTAAAAAATGGGTAGCTGACTTTGATATAGATAAAAAAATGTTGCCAGTCCTTAATGGAGTTTTTATAGGAGATTTTGTAGAATTAGATATTGATCAAAATAATTTTGATTATATCTTTATGTTTCATATATTAGAACATTTTAATAATCCTACCCTTGCACTTAAAAAAACCAGAAAACTTCTCAATAAAAATGGAAGGTTAGTTATTGAAGTTCCAAACTTTGCTTTTGTTTTAAAGCATAGACCTTACTATGCTCTTTTTCATATGCATATAAGTATGTTTACAAAAGAATCTTTATTATCCGTTATGATGAGACATGGATTTAATTGCACAAATTTTTTTACATCAAATGATGTATTGTTTGCTGAGTTTTCTTTGGGTGACTATAAGACTTCTGAGAACTTAAAAAATATTAGCTTAAGGTATTTGAATGAATTACAGTCTATTACAAATAAAAGTTATTTAACTTTACAGAATTATTTTAAAAAATTATCAGATTGCAAAATTGCTATTTTTGGTGCAGGTGGCTCAACAACTCTTTTTTTATATAATTACCCATTTCTAATCGAAAAAATTTCTTATGCAATGGACAATGATAAGAATAAGATTGGAAGATATCTTTGTAATGGCAAAATATCAATTATTTCTCCAGCAAATACAAATGAAAAAATTGATTATGTTATTGTCTTAGAGGAAAATCATATTAAGTTAATAGAAAATAATAATGTAATTTTCATTAATATAAGAAAGATATTAAAGTAGATTATATTATGTAGTAATTAGGCAATAGTTTTCAAACAATAATAGCTGATAATACTAAATTTCTTATCAAAAAATTAGTAATCCTTACAAACCCAGTGTGGCTCAACATTCAAAAATTTTGTTTCCTTAAATTTATACGCAATAACTTTACGTTGCTTAGATTTGACTTTTAAAGCATCAATAAGTTTATATTTTTGGTTTAGTTCATTAGTACTTCTTTAATGGCAACATTCAAACATTTATAGTTATAGTAATAACAAAAATAAGAAAAAGATTGGTAAAATGAAAAAAATGAAAAAAAAAGTAGTTATCACTGGTGGATCTGGATTATTAGCTGTTAATTGGGCATTATCCGTTCGTCATAAGTTTGAAGTAATATTATTGCTTCATCAAAAGAATATTTCAATAACTGATGTAAAAACAGATATTGTGTCTTTAAGTTCCGAAGGTGAGTGTGCTTCTATGTTAATGAGGCATCAACCTGATGTTTTAATCCACACTGCTGGACTAGCTAATGTAGAGTTATGTGAGTCTAATAATGAGTTAGCAGATCAAGTTAATATTGATATAACAAGAAATTTATCCAAAGCTTGCTTTAACCATGGTGTTAAATTAGTTCATATTTCGACTGATCATTTATTTTCAGGAGAGCAAGAATTTGTAACAGAGGACTCTCGCTGCAACCCTTTGAATAATTATGCTAAAACAAAACTCATAGGCGAGCAACAAGTTTTAAAAGAATTAAAAGATGCACTTATAATTCGCACCAATTTTTTTGGGTGGGGTCCAAAGTATCGACAATCATTTAGTGACATTATCTTAAATCAATTAAAAAATAGTAAATCAATTGATTTATTTTCTGATGTTTACTTTACACCAATTTTAATTGATGAGTTGGTTAAAGCAGTACATCAGTTGATAGATGCTAAATCATCAGGTTTATTCAATATATCAGGAAATGATCGCTTATCAAAGTATGAGTTTGGTCTTAAACTTGCTAAACTTTTCCATCTAGATGAAGGATTGATTAATATGGTTAGCATCGACGATAATTCTAACTTAGTAAATAGACCTAAGGATATGAGTCTTTCTAATGCTAAATTTTGCAAAAAACTTAACTATAAGATTCCAAGTCTTGATGAACAACTTAAAAAATTTAAGAAACAAGAATTAGTTAGCGCTAGTGAGCAAGTTTTACTAGAAGTAATCCCTTATGGTAAACACTATATTGATGATGATGACATAAATGCTGTTGTTAAAGTTTTAAAATATGGCATGCTTACTCAAGGCCCTAAGATTTTAGAGTTTGAAAAGAAGGTTGCCAATTATGTGGGTTCAAAATATGCGGTTGCTGTTGCAAATGGAACTGCTGCTCTTCATTTATCATGTTTAGCTTTAAATCTTTCTAAAGATGATGAAGTTATAACATCGCCTAATACCTTTGTTGCAACAAGTAATTCTATTCTATATGTAGGGGCAAAGACAGTTTTTATTGATATCGATAAAAAAAATCTTAATATTGATATCAATAAAATAGAACAAGTTATTCAGGCCTCTAATAATATTAAAGCTATATTTCCAGTTCATTTTGCAGGGCTTCCCTGTGATATGGAGAGAATTAAAAAAATTGCCCTCAAATATAATTTAGCAATTGTTGAAGATGCTTCTCATGCTCTAGGTGCATCATACATTGATGGCTCTAAAGTTGGTAATTGCAAATATTCTGATTTAACTGTCCTATCATTTCATCCTGTGAAGGGTATTTCAGCTGGAGAGGGAGGGATGATTACTACTAATGATAAGATGCTGTATCAAAAACTAACTCTCTTGAGGAGTCATGGAATTAGTAAAGGAAATTTTGAGTTTCCAGGTATTAGCTTGCCAGATAATTCGTTAATTAATAAAGATGAGGCGATCGAAAATGGGGAGTTAAAGCGATGGTATTATGAAATGCAATTCCTTGGTTATAACTACCGTATTACTGATATTCAATGTGCATTGGCAATATCACAAATGGATAAGATAGATACGTTTTTAGAAAGTAGAAGATCAATGGCTAGATTTTATGATCAAGCGTTTGCGGAGATTCCAAATATTACTTCATTGCAACTTCATGGAAGAAATGATAGTTCACACCATATATATGTTGTTAGTATTAATTTTAAAAAAATTGGGATAAGTAGACATCAATTTATGAAGAGACTAGCTGAGGAAGGTGTTGGTTCTCAAGTTCATTATATCCCAGTAGTTACTCAGCCATATTATCAAGCAATGGGATATGATATTGAGCATTACCCCCAAACTAAAGATTATTATCAAAATACATTATCCATTCCTTTATTTTATGGGTTATCCAACCTACAACAACAAATGGTAATTTCTTCAATTATTAATTTAATATAATGAATAAAATAGCCCTAGGAACTGCGCAAGTCGGGTTTGATTATGGAATTTCTAATACCACAGGAAAAATTTCTTATGAAGAAGTTGTTAAAATTTTAAATCTCTCTAAAAAAAATAGTATTAACACCCTAGATACTGCTCCTTCTTATGGAGTTTCTGAAAAAATCCTTGGTAAAGTAGGCATGAATGATTTTCATCTAATTACAAAAACAACGCCATTAAAGCTAGGTGTTGATAATGTTATAAAATCATTTTATAAATCTTTAAAAAACTTAAAGAGGACAAGTGTAGATGGAATATTGATACATAACATAGATGATATTGTGGATGAAAATTTTGATATTCTATATAAAGAGCTTTATAAGTTGAAGCAAAATAAGTTGGTTAATAAAATTGGATTTTCAACGTATAACCCTGATCAGGTTGATTTATTATTAAATTATTTTGATTTTGATTTAATTCAAGTCCCTATAAATGTATTTGACACTCGCCTTATTGATGGTGGTCAATTATTTGCATTAAAAAATAAAAAAATAGAAGTTCATGCTCGAAGTATTTTTTTGCAAGGATTATTATTGAATTTCAGGGAATTAGATCATTATTTTTATAAATGGACAAGTCAATTTGATAATTACCAAGAAATGGTTAAAGAAAGAGGTGTTACGTTATTAGAGTATGCAGTCAACTTTGTATTAAATATTAAAGAAATAGATAAAGTAATAGTGGGTGTTGACTGTGAGGCGCAGTTAAAAGAAATTATCGAATTAAAAATTAATAAGAGTATTCATAAAGCTTGCCCGATTAATGATGTAAATTTATTAAATCCGAGTTTATGGAACCAATGATATTAGGAATATTACAAGTTCGTTACTCATCGTTAAGATTGCCAAAAAAAGCTTTAAAGACTATATTGGGAAAGCCAATGTTGTTGCATCAGATTGAAAGACTGCAAAACTGTAAAATGATTGATAAGATAGTAGTAGCAACTTCAGTTGAAAAGTCGGATGATATAATTGAGCATACATGCTTTAATAATGATATTGAAGTCTTTAGAGGTGATTTAAATAATGTCTTAAATAGATTTTATCAATGTGCAAAATTATTCCCCTCTGAACATATCGTTCGTTTGACTGGTGATTGTCCTTTAGTTGATTGGATGTTAATAGATCAAATGATTCAATATTGCCTAGAACATGATTTTGATTATGTCAAAACATCTTTAAAGTTTCCTGATGGGTTAGATGCAGAAATTATGACCATGGATGCATTGAAAGAGGCAAAAAGTAATGCATTTTTGCCATCAGAGTTAGAACATGTAACACAATATATTGTTAATAGACCAGAATATTTTAATAATGGAATTTATCAATTTAATAAAGATTTGTCCCATCTTCGTTGGACTGTTGATGAGCCTGAAGATTTTATTTTAGTACAAAAAATATATCAGTATTTGTATAGAAAAAATCCAGTATTTCTTACAGATGATATTTTAAATTTATTGCATGAGCATCCAGAATTAAATCATATAAATAATAGATTTATTAGAAATGAAGGCTTAAAAAATGCATTGAAAAGAGATAAGGAATTTTTAAAAAATGTATAAAAAATCAGAGCAATTATTAAATAGAGCATTAAAGTCTATCCCTTTAGGGTCTCAAACTTTTAGTAAGAGTTTAGCTCAATATCCAAGGGGCTCTTCACCATTCTTTATTGAGAAGGGTAAAGGAGCAAAAGTTTGGGATATAGATGGTAATGAGTACCTAGATTTTGTGAATTCATTGGCAGCAGTAACTCTAGGATATTGCGATCAAGATATTGATAGGGCAGTTCAAGATCAACTAAAAAATGGTGTAACTTTTTCTTTACCACATAAATTAGAGCTTGAAGTTGCTGAGAAATTGATTGAAATTATTCCCTGTGCTGAAAAAGTTAGATTTGCTAAAAATGGAACTGATGCTACAAGTGCATCTATACGAATTGCTAGAGCTTATACCGGTAAAGAGCATATCGCTGTTTGTGGATACCATGGCTGGCAAGATTGGTATATTGGGTCAACTTCCCGGCATTTAGGAGTGCCATCAGCTGTGAGAGAATTAACACATAAATTTGAATATAATAATATTGAATCATTGGCAAAAATATTTCATCATTACGACGTATCCTGTGTAATTTTAGAGCCAATGAATATTGAATATCCAAAAGATGATTTTTTAGAAAAAGTAAAGGATTTAGCCCATAAAAATAATGCATTATTGATTTTTGATGAAACTATATCAGGATTTAGATACTCATTGGGTGGAGCGCAAGAGTTGTTTAATGTTGTACCCGATATAGCCACTTTTGGTAAAGGTATGGCTAATGGCTTACCTCTGTCTGCAGTGGTTGGTCGAAATAAAGTCATGCAAAAAGTTGAAGATATTTTCTTCTCAGGCACTTTTGGAGGAGAAACTTTATCTCTTGCTTCCGCTAATGCTGTTATTGAGAAGTATAAAAGAAAGAAAGTTATAGGACATCTTTCTGAAATTGGTACTTATCTATTGAATAAACTAGATAGACTTATTGATGATCAACATTTGGGGGATATTTTTTGGACTTCTGGCCATCCTTCATGGAGTTTTTTGCATTTTAAAGAGCAAAAAAAATATAGTAGCTTCCAAATAAAAACTTATTTCCTCCAAGAAATATTTAAGAGAGGAGTTCTAACTTTAGGTTCTCACAATATAAGCTTCTCACATTCCAAGAAAGATGTTGATTTTTTGATAGATGTATATACTAAAGTCCTTCCAATGATTAAAGAGCATATTAAAAATCAAACTTTATTGGAAAATATACATTGTGAAATTTTAAAACCAATATTTAAGGTAAGGTAAGGTTTTATAAATTTACTTAAAAATGAAAAAAAAATGAATATTAATAATCGTATTATATCTAATAAAAATTGTCCATATATTATTGCGGAGTTATCTGCCAATCATAATGGAAATATTGAGCGTGCTTTTACTAGTATTAAGGCAGCTAAAGATGCTGGTGCTGATGCGGTTAAAATTCAAACATATACTGCAGATACAATGACAATAAAAAGTGAAAGGGAGGAATTTCAAATTAAAGGAGGATTATGGGATGGCTATGATCTATACAGTTTGTATAAGTTGGCAGAAACCCCATATGAATGGCATAAGCCTTTATTTGACTATGCTAAAGAGATTGGAATTACTATTTTTAGCACACCATTTGATGAAACGGCAGTAGATTTACTAGAGGATTTAAATGTCCCAGCATATAAAATTGCCTCGTTTGAGATAACAGATTTGCCCTTACTTAAATATGTTGCTCGAACTAAAAAACCTATGATAATTTCAACAGGCATGGCAAATTTAGATGAAATTGAAGCTGCAGTTAAAACTGTAAGAGAAAACGGCTGTAAAGAATTAGTTTTGCTGCATTGTATAAGCTCTTATCCAGCGCCACCTGAGCAATCTAATTTAAGAACTATACCTGACTTGATTAAACGCTTTGGAGTGCTATCAGGACTATCTGACCATACAATGGGAGTAACTGTAGCACTCTCAAGTGTGGCACTTGGGGCAAGTGTAATTGAAAAACACTTTACCTTAAGTCGAAATGATAAAGGTCCTGATAGCGAATTTTCATTGGAGCCACATGAGTTAAAAAGGTTATGTGAAGAGACGAAAATTGCTTATTTATCTTTGGGTGATGCAGGTTATGAATTAAAAGATGCGGAAAAGTCTGGGCTAAATTTTCGTCGATCTTTATATGCTGTAAGAGATATTCAAAAAGGCGAAAAATTTAGTACAAAAAATATTCGCTCTATCCGTCCTAGCTTGGGATTACCACCTAAATACTATGAGATGATATTGGGAAATAATGCTTCTGAAGATATTAAATATGGCTCACCTTTGAGTTGGGATAATATAGGGCTGAATTTTGACAAAATAACAAATAATTTAAAGTAGAAATATGATGAATAAGAGAAAAAGTAATTCAACGTTTATATTTAAATTGTCGCCAATTTCATCACAGATCTAATAGTGTCACATGTTTTCTGAAGTTCAATTTCTGTTAAGGTAGGATGAACAAGAAACATCAGAGATGTTTCGCCTAATTTTTTAGCATTAGCAAGTCTATTCTTAGGTTTAAAAGCTTTATTATCAAATGCTTTTTCTAGATATATTTCGGAGCAAGAGCCCATTAGACAAGGGACGCCTAAAGCTTCAATTTCCATAATAATTCTATCTCGATTCCATCTTTTTTTTAATTGCATTGGCTCAATAAATACGTAACATTTGTATGCAGCATGCTCAATATAATTTTTAAGATCTGGAACACGAAGCCCTTTAGATTCTTTTGCAGTACTCCAAATTCTATTTGCATTTAGTAATCTCTTTGTATGCCAATCATCCATTCTTTTAAGCTGAATAGATCCAATAGTTGCTTGCATTTCAGTCATACGCCAATTTGTACCAAATGATTCATGCACCCATTGAAAACCTAAAGGCTTCTCTCTCTCATAAATAGCTTCAAAGCTTTTACCATGATCTTTATATGCCCACATACTTCTCCATAAAACTTCATCATTTGTGGTGATCATGCCTCCTTCACCTCCAGTGGACATAATCTTATCTTGGCAGAAAGACCATGTACCAATATGACCAATTGAGCCAACTGAGTGCCCCTTGTATTTTGCACCATGGGCTTGAGAACAATCTTCGATCACATATAAATTAAATTCTTTAGATAATCGCATAATGTCATCCATTTCACATGGCCAGCCAGCTAAATGAACACAAATGACTGCCTTAGTTTTATTAGTGATTAGTAATTTAATAGATGCAGCAGTAATATTTTGAGAATTTAAATCAACATCTGCAAAAATTGGCGTAGCACCAGAATTAACGATAGTAGAAACGCTAGCTATAAAACTTCGAGAGGTCACAATAACTTCATCATCAATACCAATATTGAGAGATTTTAGAGCTAAATCTAGAGCAACTGTTCCATTAGCTAAGGCAATAGAAAATCTTGAGTCAGCCCAAGAAGCAAATTCCTTTTCAAATTTTTTACCTGCATTCCCAGTCCAATAATTAACATTATTAGACAATAAAACCTTACTTACTTCATCAGCCTCTTCTTTTGAAAAAGAGGGCCAAGTTGAGAAACTTGTATTCGTCATATAATAGTTTTCCAAATATAGTAAAAATCCTTATAAAAAGAATAGTTTTCAATGTATTGCATGTTAATTCGAATTTTTTTTGGCCAAATAACATTATCATTGAATTCTTTTAAATTATCCTGATTAGATAATATTAAACTTTCATTTTTAAAATAAAGCTGAGCTGGCCCAGTAATACCTGGCTTTATAGATAAAATTATTCTTTCTCTTCCATGTAAATTATCTGCATAACCTTGCACATCTGGCCTAGGACCAACCACACTCATCTGACCAATAAGAACATTCCACAACTGAGGAAGCTCGTCAATTTTTGTTTTTCTCAATAAAGCACCCAGATTTGAAATTCGTGAATCATTATGTGTTGTAATGCTAGATTGATTTAAAGATGAGCTCCTCATTGTTTTAATTTTTACCATTTTAAATAACTTTCCATTTTTTCCTACACGAATCTGAAAAAAAAATCCATTTTCATGCAAGTTTACTGCAGTAATAATAGACACTATAACTATTAAAGGAGATAGCATTAATAAGCCTATGAATGAAAAAATAATATCAAATACACGTTTAAAAAACTTTTGTGATAATGTTAGTGATTTATTTTTTTTATTTTCGAGGGTAACCATGTCTTTTCAGTGTCTCTGCAATTATAGACTCAATATCAGTGATCTCAGAATGTGACAATGCAGAACGACCTTTTCCAATATTGCAGACTGAAATAGATTTAATTGTCGATAATATTCGTTCATTAGTTGCCTCTAACCCAATAAAAGAAATAATTCTATTTAATTCAGCTAATGGATTTTGGACTAGCTCTTCATAGTAAACGGTAAGTACTTTATCTTTATCGATCTTTGATAGAGATTTTTCAGCACTTTCTACACACTCTTTCCATTGCAGTGCGCAAATTTCATTTAGTGATTTGTCTTTAATTATATCTGTCATTCTATCTAAGTTTGGACCCCAAAATTTCAAACTATTATTTGATGAAAATAAACCATGTAAACGATTAAAAAAATATTTAGTTGCATAGTATGGAAGGTCTAACAAAGGGATAAAGCGAGTTTTTTTTAATATATAACTTATATCAAAACTAGCATTCCATTTTGATCTAGAGGAGCTTATTGTATCTACTCCATCTCTGATGATAAATATATACTTAGCATCTTGTAATACTGCATTAACAAAAGGAATTCTTAAGCTATTGGCACAAGTCTTTTCAATTACTATTGTTGCATTATATTTTCTAGAAACCCAATCAAATTGTTTTATGATATATTTTTTAATTGATTTAGAAGCTTTCTCAGCTGGTAGTACATCAGAAGAGTAATATGCATTTCCATGCCTCCATATATAGTTAACTTCATCACATGGCCAAGTAGCAACACCTTTATATTGACACAAAATATCTCTAAGCATATTAGTGCCCGATCTTGGTGCTCCAATAATAACAACTGGAGTATATTTTTTTTTCAACATTTTAGTAATACTTTATAATAAGTAGAAAAATGATAACTTAATTATAGATATATTTTACTATTCCATTACATCAAAAGTATAGTAATTGGTTAATCATCTCGAAGTTTTGATAGGCAAATTTTGGTTAGGTACTATCATCGTTTCATAGTGAGTGAATTTTAATATCTCGTAACTATATAGCTCTTAATTTATTTTTATTAAATTAAGATTTTTAAGATGTATATGCTTATGAATTGACCTATAATATTGTTTAATAAGATATGACTAGTAATGCAAATATTTATATTGTTACTCAACGATAAACTCTCTTATTCCTTTTAATTTTTTTACAAATATATATTTAATTTAAAATGAAAAAAAAGATAATTAAAGTTGGGTATGGCTCAGCTAATAAAGTAAAAATTGGTAGTAGTATGCCTTTAGCTTTTATTGGTGGTCCTTGCGCAATTGAAAGTCGCGAACATGCGTTTAAAATGGCCGATTTAATTGGTAATATTTGTAATAAACTTAAAATACCTTGGATATATAAATCTTGCTATGATAAGGATTGTAGGTCTTCGCCGGAAAGCTTTCATGGAATGGGTGTTGAAGATGGATTACGAATACTTTCTGATATTCGTAATGAATTTGGCATACCGGTTGTCTCAGATTTTTCTGATCCTTCATGGGCTAAAGATACAGGTGAAGTTTGTGATATGGTTCAAATTCCTGCATATTTATGTAGACAAACCTCAATACTACGAGCTGCAGCAGAAACAAATCGACCAATTCATTTAAAAAAGGGACAATTTATGAGTCCTTGGAATATGAAAAATTCGATTCGAAAGTTAGAAGATTTTGGCAGTAATCAAGTTCTTCTTGCAGACAGAGGAACTTTCATGGGTTATAACCAATTGGTTAATGATATGACATGTTTTCCAATAATGAGTCAAACTGGTTATCCAGTTTGTTTTGACGCTACTCATTCAATTCAATTGCCGACCTCAATGGGAAATATTTCTGGTGGTCAACGAGAATTTATCCCCTATTTGGTAAGGGCAGCTTCTGCATGCGGAATAAATGCTTTATTCATGGAAGTTCATGATAACCCAGTAAAAGCATTATCTGATGCTAATACAGTACTTGATATTAAATACTTAGAAAATATATTGAGCCAAGCTAAAATTGTTCATGAAATGCGTCTTGAGTTGATTGAAAAGTTCGGAGAAGACAATGTCCATCCTAATGAATAACAATTTTTTAGTTAGCGAAGTGATGATGACGCTTGAAAAGTGCCCAGTCGTTTCTGAAAATGAAATATTAAAAGAAGCTCTTGAGAAGATGGGCTCATTTAACCTTGGAATATCTTGTATTGTTGACTTTGAAGGCAAACTATTAGGAATTTTAACTGATGGTGATATTAGACGTAAGTTGCTTAAAAGTCAAAAGCCATTATCTGCTTTGTTTGTTGATGATGCACTTGTGCATTCAATTCGAAAGCCAGTTGTTGTCCAGCCTTCTGATTTGCTTTTTGATGCAGTAACATTAATGGATAAAAATCAAATATGGGATTTACCTGTAGTTGACAGACATAATATATTAATAGGAGTGCTTCATTCCCATCGAGCTGTTGCAGTCCTTCTTGGAATAAAAAATTGATAATTTGTTTTAATCTTAGATTTTGAAATAACTAATTTATTTACTACAACAAAATGAATAATATATTTGAACAAAGACTAGCCTTAAAAGAAAAGTTAAAAAATAGAGAGCGTTTATTTGCTGGCTGGGTTTCCTATGCTCATCCTTCAATTACCGAAACATTTGCAAGAGCTGGTTTTGATTTTATTGCTATTGATATGGAACATTCGACAATATCTATTGAACAGGCCCAACGAATTATAGCCGCCTGCCAAAGTGAAGGAGTGCCTTGTCTACCTCGACCATTTTCCCACTCTAATGACTGGTTCAAGCCTCTTCTTGAATCTGGAGCGGATGGCCTTCTTGTTCAAATGGTTAATACACCAGAAGAGATTAAAGCCATCATTCAAGATTTGAAATACCCTCCAGAGGGAAATAGAAGTTATGGAGTAAATCGCGCTCAATCATACGGTTTTGATTTTGATGAATATATTCAAAACTGGAATAAAACCTCTTCATTTCTCATTCAAGTTGAATCAATTCAAGCTGTAGAAAATATTGATAAATTACTTAATTTTGATGAAGTAGATGGAGTTATGATTGGTCCATATGATATGTCAGGCTCATTAGGGGTTCCTGGGCAAACTTCACACCCTTTAGTTATTGAAGCCTCTCTTAAAGTTATTGAGGCTTGTAAGATGCATGGAAAAAGTTGTGGTACTCAAGTTGCAGATGCATCACCAGAAAGCGTTCAAAATCTTTTTGATCTCGGATATACTTTTGCTATTTTAGGCTCAGACTTGTTTGTTCTTTGGAAGTGGGCAGAAAAAATGCAAAAAGTCATGACTTCAATGAGAAATTCATAGCTGGATATGGCTATGAATTCTTATCTGAATGATTTATTTAATTTAGAGGGTAAAGTTGCAGTTGTAATTGGCGGCGGCGGACACTTGTGTAGTGAAATGGCAAAAGGTCTTGCTAAAGCCGGTTGTAAAGTTGCAGTATTAGATTTAAGACTTGAAAAAGCAGTTTTGGTCGAAAATAATTTAAAAGACCAAGGGCTTAATAATATTATATCATTTGCAATTGATGTAACAAAAAAACAGGAACATATTGATGTACTTAAAAAAATAATTAATGAATTTGGTCAAATAGATATCCTGATAAATGGTGCAGGAATTAATGGCCCCACTCCTTTCTTTGATCTTGGTATAGAAGAATGGAAGACCATATTAGATTCACAAATTACTGGAACTTTTCTTGGCTGCCAAGTGTTTGGAGAGTACATGGTTGATAATGGAAGTGGTTCTATCATTAATATTTCATCTGCTTCCGCTGGACCTCCATTATCGAAAGCAATTACCTATTCAGTTGCAAAAGCTGGGATTAAAAATTTAACTCAAAACCTAGGCAGAGAGTGGGGTGAAAAGGGTGTTCGAGTCAACGCACTTCGACCTGGATTCTTTCCTACTGAATGGAATAAGAAAAACTTTATAACACCTGAAAGGCATGAGGCAATTATGGGTCATACCCCAATGAATCGTTATGGAAATACTGATGAGCTAATTGGTGCAACCCTATGGCTGGCATCAGACGCATCAAAATTTGTAACTGGTTCAGAGGTTACGATTGATGGTGGTTTTTCTTGTATGACTATTTGATGAATAATAGATAGTTATATTATAAAATTTAATCTCTTATTGAAGTATAAAGCTCCATATTATTAGGATATTCTTATGAAAAAAAAATCAGTAGTAGTAACGGGTGGAAATTCTGGAATCGGTCTAAATATTACTGAAGCCTTTATAAATGCAGGCTACTATGTTGTTGTTGGTGCTAGACGAGATTTAAATTTAACAGAGAAATATGGCAACAAAGTTAGTTTTATTCCTACAGATGTAAGAGATCAGTATGCCCATATTGATCTTGTTAATGAGGCCATCAGTAAAACAGGTCAGCTTGATATTTACATTAATAATGCTGGTTTTTCAGAGTGGCGTCCTATAGGAGATATTGATAATAATTTTCTTGATGAGATAATATCTACAAATTTAAAAGGGGCGTTTTGGGGCTGCAAAGCTGCTTCAAGTGTTATGAAAGAAGGAGCATCTATTATTAATATTTCTAGTATTGCTGGAAAAAGAGGTAGTACAAATAATTCTGCATATTGTGCAACAAAATTTGGCATGAATGGTCTTACACAGTCTTTAGCTAAAGAGCTTGGACCATCTGGAATTAGAGTAAATGCGGTTTGCCCAGTTATCGTTGAGACTGATGGTCTTCTTGAAGCATTGAAAAGCCCTTCTTCGCCAGCGTATCCAAACCCAAAGGAGTTTATTAGTAATTTTAAAAAGTCTAATGCAGCGCTTGGAAGACTCCCTAGTGGTGAAGAAATAGCATCTATGTGCTTAATGATTTCATCAGAAAGTGCTTCAGCAGTTACTGGTCAATGTATAAATGTTGACTGTGGAGTATTTCCCCAGTAAGAAGGTAAAAAATGAAAATTATTGCAGTAATCCCAGCTCACCTAGCATCAGTTAGATTTCCTAATAAGATATTGTATAAATTTCATGGTCTTCCTATGATTGAACATGTTCGAAGGAGAGCATTAATGTCTTCATTGATTAAAGATGTATATGTGGCCACCTGTGATAAAAAAATTGCAGATACAGTTGAACAATTTGGAGGTAAAGTTATTCTTACCTCAAATAAACATAAAAATGGAACTTCAAGGGTTGCTGAAGCAGTGGTTGATATTAACTGCAGTCATGTAATTTTACTGCAAGGAGATGAGCCTTTATTACTGCCGAGACATATTGATAAAATAGCAAAGGAAATTAAGCAAGATCCTGACACCTTAGCTTGGAATGCAACTGGGCCAATTGAAAAATCTGAAGAACTTGATCGTCACTCATTTGTAAAATGTCTAGTGTCTGAATTGGGCTATATTTTATATTGTTTTAGACGCTCCCCATGCTACAGTGATTTTGAAAAAAAACAAAAATTTATGCGAAAGATTCTAGGGATTATTGCATATAAAAAAGAATTTTTATTACACCTAACTAGTCTAGAGGAATCTCCTATTGAGCAAGCTGAATATATTGAGCAAATGCGTATTATTGAAAATAACTATAAGTTAAAGTCTATAAAAATAAATACAAGTTTACCATCTGTAAATGAACCGCATGAGGCAAAGATAGTTTTAGATTATATTGAAAGTTCTTCTGAACAAAAACAAATTCTTGAAGGAATAGTAAATTGATATTATTTTTTGAATCTGTCTTAAATGATAATTTCTTTTAATAATGCATCTATATTTATAGGGGTATAAAAATTTTGTGCAAAATCTTGCAAAGATTGTCTGGAAATATTATCCATATCTTTACCTAATGCTATTTTAAGTTCGTTTTGATTTTTTACAATAAATTTACCTTTTTGACAAAGATAAATTGGGTCAATTCTAAATTCATCAGAAACTTGTTGATAATAGATTGGTTTTAATCCTGCGTTAATAGCATTTAAAACTGCAGTAGAGCCTCGATAAAGCACACTATTACTTTTTTTAATATCACTATATAGATCATTCTCCGATAGTTTAATATTATTAGGTATTTTTTTAAAAATAGGACTGTATTTTTTTAATTTATCAAAATTTAATAATGGATGTAATCTCCATATAAATTTTTGGTGTTGATTCTTTAAAGCATAGCTTAAGCTAAGCTTAAACAAAATTAAACTTTCACTAATAGATCCCTCAGGAACAACTAAGCAACAATTAGATTCACAAGGAGAAAGGATAGGAGGCAAATGTTTATTAGACCCTAAGCAAACAATTTTAGCATTTTTAAATTCACTTAGTTTTAACGTACTTTCTGCTATTTTTCCTGAGGTAAGAACAACATCAGGATTGTAACCTTTATTTAAAGGGCGTCTAATGGCATGTTGGTGCTCAAATACTGCTGAATGCTGATAGCCAAAGCACTTAATATTTGGATTTGCTCTCCTAGCATAATAGTAAACTAATCGTTCCCATGCATGTCCTTCAAAAGTTGTAATAATATATTTTGCGTTTGTTTTTTTGATAATTTTTTCAATTTGAATAGCAATTCTAAGTGTTGTGAATGTACCAGATGAAAAATGATGAAGAAATGCAGATTTAGCAAGTAGACTGTCAATTTTTAAATCTCTAACAATAAAGTTAAGTTGCTTTAGTGACATTATCTGAGTAATATTAAGCCTTAACTCTGATAAAAAACTTAAGCTTGAATTTAGTACAAATCTACCAACTTTGCTTCTCTTCAAGTTATTTGACAATTCTTGATTTGTCACTCTAATATGTTTAATTAAAATAATACTACTTTGAAATCCCCTCTCCTTCAACTGATTTGGTAGCTCTCCAAAGTAAGCATCACTCCCATTTTTTAATTGCTGACTATTAGTTAGATGGGAGACAAACAATATTTCAGAATTAGAGGCTTGTGGAAAATTATATTTTTTAACAAAAATAGATTGAAATATACGAATTAATGAAATTATCCAAAATCTTATTGGTAAATAAATTAAAGAGAATCGTGATAAATTATATTTTTTAATTGTATCAGGATGAGCCTTAAGCATATGCAAATAAGTATTAGCAACTATTTGTGGTGAAGACTTATGAATTAGTATTTGATCATACACTTTAGACAGTTTTTGATATTTTTTAATTATCATGGCACTACTCCTCTTTTCATAAATCTATTTTTTTGATTACTATTTTTGAAGATATTGAATATTTCACAGTAATTTAATCTATTAAATTTATATTAGAATATCATACCAATATATAATTAAAAATATGCCTAAACAATTACTTTTAACTTCACATCAACCAGTTTATTTACCATGGCTTGGTTTTTTTCACAAATTAGCCGTTTCAGATTTATTTGTTGTATTAGATAATGTCCCTTATTCAAGATTTCAGTTTTATAATAGAAATACAATAAATAGTAAAAATGGTCCTATTCAGCTTTCTGTACCGGTAAATTTTAGTAATAATCAAGTCCAACATCATAAAGACATTGCAGTTTCAAATAATCGTAACTGGCAAAAAAAACATTGGATATCTATAGAGCAATCGTACGCAAAATCACCTTATTTCTATAAATTTTCTGAGGAGATGCGTGAAATTTATCATAGAGATTGGACTCTATTAATTGATTTAAATATGACATTAATTAAGTTTTTTATGAAACAGTTAAGCATTAATACAAAAATTTTAATGGCCAGTGATTATAATTTTGTTGGTAAGAAATCTAATTTGTTATTAGATATGGCATGCCAGCTTGAAGCAGACTCTTTTATTTTTGGTAAATTGGGTAGAGATTATGCTGATATTGAAAGATTCATTGAATCTGGAGTTACGCCTTTATTCCAAGATTATATTCATCCAATATATACTCAATATCCAAATAAAAAATTTGAGTCTTATTTGAGTGTTTTAGACTTATTATCTTTTCAAGGTCCAAAATCTTTTTCTATTTTAATTGAGGATAATAAGACTAGAGATGAATATTTGAAGCAGATTTATTTGATTAAGAGCGGAATAGTAAAGCCCTGAATTGAATATTTTTCTTAGTAGCTTTCTATTGAATAATCCTCTTTATTTTATATATATTCGATTTGCATAGAAAGCTTCTGCATAATTTACTCCAACTTGCATACCTCGATAACGGGAAAGATATTTAATTCCATCATTAGATCGTGGATGAGGAAATTCTCTAATTTCATTATCATAGAAATTTAATGCATCTATCTTATTATTAACATCATTTTCTGTTAACTGGACAAAAGTATTAGGTTTAAATGGGTTTTGTAAATTCCATTCTGTACTTGATAAAACTTCAAAACTAAAAGTATTGGTATAAAGTTCATTTACTGGTCTTGTTGACATTTCAACTGAACGAGAAACAATCCTATGATCATTATTTATATCACAAGAATAATGACTTAATATAATTGTAGGCTTAAAAGTTAAAATCTTTTTTTCAATAATTTTATTTATATCAATAATATTAACTTTATCAAGCCTTCCACACGGTAGCCTGTTAAAATTAATATCAGTTATATTGAATTGATTTAGGGCTTTTTTTGCACATTCTTCTCTATGATTAATTGTTTTTAATATTAGCGGAGTTAACTCAGGATCTTCAAAGCGACAACTATCTCCCTCTGCAATAAAAATTATTGAGAATTCAACCTCTCCAGCATATTTTGATAAAAAGCCTCCACATCCTAAGATTTCATCATCTGGATGGGCCGCAATGATTAGAACTCTATCTTGAGAATTTATGTTCATACTATAAAATGTTGTTAGTTCTAAAAGATTATACTAGATTAGTTTTGAATCTTATTAAGGAAAACCTTAGTAGTAAAAATACCATGATATTCTTTTAAAGTTAAGTAATGATTGGTTATTGCAGTTTTTTATCTTAATAACTAAATACATCAAGTTAAGAATTAATATCAACAAAAAATAAAAATATTACTATAATCTATTTATCAATAAATAACTATTAATATTAAAATTATGATGAAAAAAATTAAATCTTTAATTATTAACCAACTTGAGAAATGGCAAATTGTTAGAGGCAGTATCCATAAATCTGATACAGCAGGAATCCTTTTTAAGGCTTGGGGGCATGTATTTACAAGTCATGTTCAAGGCGATTATGTTGAGTTTGGAGTTTACCAAGGTGATTCTCTAATTAAGAGTTATAAAGAATATACTAAGTTTAAAAAATGGTTAAAAGGTCAGATGACTTCAAATGAGAGGTGGAGACGAGAAGTTGCTGCTAATTATATTGATAAGGATGGAAAAACTAAATTTCATGCTCTTGATACTTTTAAAGGTATGCCAGAAAATAATGAAGGAGTTTTTACTTTTAAAGAAGGTACATTTTTGTCAGATATTGAAAAAGTCAAAAAACTTTGTCGTAAAGAAGGGCTTATCGATGAAGATATAATATTTTATAAAGGACTGTTTGACGATACAGCGGCCCAATTAAGTAAAAATTTAAAGGGTGGTAAGATTAGTATTTTAAATGTTGATTGCGATTTATATATTTCAGCAAAATCTGCCCTTAAAATTTCAATGCCATACTTAGACATTGGTTCTATTATTCTTTTTGATGACTATAATGCCTACGCTGCTTCAAATACTGAAGGGGAGAGAAAGGCATTTAAAGAGTTTCAGTTAGAGAGTGAATTTATTTGGGAGCCATGGCAAGCATACCATTTCTCTGGACAAGCCTTTCTTTGTGTTGACAGAAAGTAATTTAAAATAATTAGTGTAAAGATAGGAATTGAAATCAGAGTCTTATTGAAAAGAAGTGCATTAGTCATAGCAACTCTTTTTTTAATAAGAAATGTAATTTTTTTGTGTAGTAGATAGCTTAATCTAGTTGTTCATCCCTAACTGAGCACTAGTGGCATTTTCTAATGAATATTTTTCAGCAATTTATACACGTGCATTCTCATCATGAGTTGAAAGTAGGGTTGGTTTTTTTGAAAATATCCTCTGCAATAATTTTATTTCCAACATCTCCCATATGGCATGGATCAATATAGATTTGTCGATTTACATCATTAAAAGCATTTTCACAATCTAACCACTGGAAGTCTTGATCATTTTTTATTTCCAACATCTGTTTATTAATGGCATTATAGTAAGTATTTAAATTTTCTAAATATCCCCTATTAGAGTTAGTAATTTTTTTTATTAGATACTTCTCTCCTTCAGTAGTAATTTCTCTATCACCATATCCTAAAGCTGGTTGAAGGGAGGCAACAAATTTAATCCCAAGTCCGTTTAGTAATGATTTTTGATATAGCAATTGTTGGATAAAATACGAAGCATGTTTTTCACATTTACCAATTTCATTAGGGTCTAATGGAAGGTCTTTATTATTATCAGAATAAATATTATTTTTACGTTTAAATATCAACCTTTTGGAATAAAGTTTACTTAAAAATTTATTAAATGATCTATGACGAATTCTAAATGTTCTTAAATAAACATCTTTGAATACACTAGTCATCGAGCCACGTTGTATAGTTTCAATCACTTTTCCAAATTCATTTTGTCGGCAAGAGCCTGGTTTTTTGTTTTCAATAAAGTTACGAAAATCATTATAACCAGCTAGACATATTACCATGTCTGGTTTATATTTTTCTATGATACTATGATGAAGCAACACTAAATGCTGCTCCATAACATGCCCACCTTGGCCACAATTTATGACCTGAATTTTCTTATCCTTTTTTTTATTTTTGAAAAATCTTTCAATATAAGCTGGTATTGTAAAATCATTGCTGGGCGCGTAAGATCCAAAAACTACACTGCCACCAATAACACAAATACGATAACTATTCCAATCTGGCTCCTCAACCGCTCTCAATCCTAAACTATTGATCGTTAATATTTTATCTGGTGTATATTTTCCACCCATACTTCTTATAGTAAAACCTAAATAAGGATGGTATTTATATAACCCTTTAGATGCAAAACCATATATTTCTTGAGTAAATACTTCTTCATTGAAATGATCGTAAGCTTTTTTAAATAATGATAAATAATCCATTCTATTTACCACAAAGGATAATTATCTTCAGGAGGCTTTACTTTTCTTTTTTTAGTTTTGTTTTGATTGCCAAAACTCAATAAAGGGTTTAATATTCTTCTAAATAAAATTAGGATTTTAATAATAAATCGCATTACTAATTGTTGAGTCTTATAATCAAAAATATCTTACCTAAAAAATACTAATAGATTCAATTTATTCTCATTTTAAATAGACTGAATAAATGTTAGTTCATACCATTATTTCAATGAACAAATTAGATATTTTCTTGAGAGTAAGTTATTAATCTAATTCGTACTTTTCTTTGTAATCTTCAGTTAGTGACCTATCTTGCTGATCTTTTCTAAGCAGGCAATTTCCAATCACTAATAAATCTAACTCGGTACCCATGAAGCACTTAAATGCGTCTTTTGGAGTGCATACAATTGGCTCACCTCTAACGTTGAAGGAGGTATTGACCAAAACTGAGCACCCTGTTTTTTCTTTGAATTTGGAGATGAGTGCATGATATATTGAATTGGATTCTTTATGCACAGTTTGTATTCTTGCAGAATAATCAACATGTGTTACTGCTGGAATACTTGAGCGCTTAACATTTAACTTATCTATACCAAATAAAGATTTTTCTTCATTGGTCATTTTGATGCGTCTATCTTCTCTAACATCATCAACTAAAAGCATATAGGGGCTATCATAATCTGCTTCAAACCACTCTGAAACATCTTCTCTTAATACTGAAGGTGCAAATGGTCTAAAGCTTTCACGATACTTAACTTTAAGGTTAAGTATCTTTTGCATCTTTTCTGATCTAGGATCACCAAGTATTGAGCGTCCTCCTAAGGAGCGAGGTCCAAACTCCATTCTACCTTGGAACCAACCAATAGCATTTCCATCTGCCAAGGCAAGTGCAGTTTGTTCAATCATCTCATCTTCAGTAATTGAGTCAAATTTAGAACCATAAGTTAATAGTTCTTTCTCAATAGAATCTTGATTATAGGATGGACCAAGATATGAGCCTTGCATGCCATCATTAGGATTAACTACTCTTGGCTTGTTTAGTTCTTTATGCCAAACAGCTAATGCACCACCTAATGCTCCACCAGCATCACCTGATGCAGGTTGAATCCAGATATCTTTAAAAGCCTTTTCTCGTAGTATCTTACCATTGGCAACACAGTTAAGAGCAACACCACCAGCCATGCATAGATTTGGAATATTATATTCTTTTGCTAGTGACCTAGTCATAGTTAATACAACCTCTTCAGTAACTGCTTGGACTGATGCAGCAATATCCATATGAAATTGAGTTAGTTTATCAGTATCTGGTTTTCTAATAGGCTCGCCAAATAAATCAGCAAACTTCTGATTCACCATTGTTAAACCAGTTGCATAATTAAAATAAGTCTGATCTAATCTAAATGAGCCATCTTCTTTTAAGTCAACTAATTTATTAAGGATTAAATCTTTATATTTAGGTTTGCCATAAGGTGCAAGACCCATTACCTTATACTCGCCACTATTTACCCTAAAACCAGTATAGTAGGTAAACGCTGAATAAAGTAAACCTAGCGAGTGAGGGAAGTGAATCTCTTTAACAATTTTAAGCTCATGACCTTTACCAATTGCAACAGTCGAAGTTGCCCATTCACCAACACCATCAAGCGTAAGAACAACAGCTTCATCAAAGGGTGATGCATAAAATGCACTGGCAGCATGACTAAAATGGTGCTCACCGAACATAAGCTTATTAGAATCAAAACTCTTATCAATTTTTTTAATTTCTTTTAAAAGTATATCTTTTAAGAAAAGCTTTTCTCGTAACCAAACTGGCATTGCCATTCTAAACGATTGAAAGCCCTTAGGTGCAAAGGCAACATAAGTCTCTAACAAGCGCTCAAACTTTAGAAAAGGCTTATCATAAAAAGCAATATAGTCAATCTCTTCTAATGTCAATTCTGCTTCTAATAGACAATAATTAATGGCATTGGTTGGATATGATGGATCGTGTTTTTTTCGAGTAAAACGCTCTTCTTGAGCAGCAGCAATTATTTTGCCATCAACTATTAATGCAGCGGCACTATCATGATAAAAAGCAGAGATACCCAATATTGCTGTCATAAATTAGAATAAGGTGGAGAAAAAATAATAATAGAAGTATATTGAAGAACAATTAATGACATTGTTTAAATACTAAAATTGATTCTTCATTGAGCCTATTGGCTCACTGCGCTCAATCCAATATGACTTAGCATTTTTATCTAGCTTTTGCTTAAGCAAATCTTTACCTAGTAGACGCATAATAATACCCATAGGAACTAAAATAATAAAATAAATAACTGATATTCCAATTGGAGTAATGATAGAGCCAAGTAACATAGCAAACTTAAGCCAAAGCTCCATTGCCTGGGGAGCTATAAAAGATAGTATTAATAAGCCAGATGACACGATAAATGCCCAAACATGTAAAGTCTCAGAATTAGATAAAGGATATAGTGCAACTATTAAAAATACGATTGAGATAGCTATACCAAAGGATTGTCCAGTGGTAATTTGAATGTTAAATTTTGACATTGGTTTATTATTTTCCATTAATATATTGTTTTGATTTTACATAATACACTAATTAATTTAGACTTTATAAGGTGCAAAATCAACAATGTCATAGTGATCCATCATAATCTCAAAAGCATGTTCAAGAGATGTTATCAAGCCTATATGTCCAACATGATCCCATGCTGGTATGCATTGATATAAAAATTCTTCATTTATTACATCTTCTGTTACAAAAAAATAATCAATAAACATTTTATTATACTTTTCTCTGTTTGTCGTAAAGCTATTACTGTTCTATTTTTCAATTTATGGAGTCAGATTTAAGTTCAAAATCCCATACATAAGAAATCAATGATACTATTTGTCTTAATCTTAATAGTGAAATATTAATGATGTACTCCTCCTTCTAAATATTTACACTCAATTTTATTGAGGTTTGTTAGATTTAAATCTTATTTATATCAAATACCCAGAGTTATAAAATGTTTAAAATTCTCAAGCGTCGTGAGTTAGTGAATTGCTATTGAAGATATTACAACCTTGTCCGTTTTTGAGTCACTGTTATGTTTATCTTTAATAGATATGACAGTAAGGTTATAATTGAACTAGTATCTTATTTCAACTAGATTTATAAAATTTATGTATGCAAAAACCCTTTTTTCACGGAACGAACCGACCTTTGATAAATGCTCTAATCAACTGTGTTAGACAAACTCATTAAGTTGTCACGGCGTAATAAGCAGCTTGTTTTACTGTTTATTGATTCTGTGCTTATTGTGTTAGTTATACTGGGGTCGTTTTCGATCCGATTTGGATACTTTTACTTTCCAGATGGCAATTTGATTTGGGCAGTATTTGGTGCGCCTATCATTGCCATCCCTATATTTATGCGCTTTGGTTTGTATCGAGCAATTATCCGATATATTGGTTTTCAGGCTTTATGGTCCGTTATTCAGGCAACAACCTTATATGCCTTGATTTGGAGTGTGTTGTTGGTTTTAGTTGGGATTGAGTTCCTACCACGTTCAGTTCTATTAATGAATTGGCTTTTGATTATGGTTGCCATAGGTGGCTTTCGGATGCTTGGACGCTGGTTTCTCTCAGAGGCTCAGTATAAACAAAATATTGTAACAAGCAAGAATGTGATGATTTATGGCGCTGGCTCTGCTGGCAGGCAGTTATCAATTGCTTTAACACAGTCGGCTGAGTACAAGCCAGTGGCTTTTATTGACGACAATACTGAGCTGCAACGTCAATCCATTAATGGCATTATAATTATCTCAAGGGATCACCTAGAAAGTATGATTGAGACAAAAAATGTCACTGAAGTTTTGCTGGCAATTCCGTCATTGAATCGTGCTCAGCGTAATGTGATTATCGATTTTTTGGAGCCTTATGCGGTACTTGTTCGCTCATTGCCAGGTGTCTCAGAGTTGGCGCAGGGTAAGTTAAAAATTGCTGATCTAAGGGATGTGAGTATTATAGACTTACTAGGCCGTGATTCTGTTGCTGCCAATAAGGAGTTATTGGGTCAAAATATTACCAATAAAGTGGTCATGGTAACGGGCGCTGGTGGCTCTATCGGTTCCGAGCTTAGTCGGCAGATATTAGTTTTAAATCCCCTAGTGTTAATCCTGTTTGAGCAAAGTGAGTTTGCTCTTTACGGGATTAATCAAGAACTCACAAATGTCGATACACCGAATGTTGAGATACTACCAATATTAGGTTCTGTTAACAACCGTAAACGCTTAGATCATATCATGCAACGCTTAAATGTAAACACAATCTATCACGCGGCAGCTTATAAGCATGTGCCGATGGTTGAGTCGAATAATGGTGAAGGGGTTAGTAATAATATATTTGGCACTCTTACTTGTGCCCAAGTTGCAATTAAGAATGAGGTCGAGACTTTTGTGCTGATTTCTACCGATAAGGCGGTACGCCCAACTAATACCATGGGGGCAACAAAACGCGTATCTGAAATGGTATTGCAGGCTCTGGCAGTTGGAAGCAACACATGCTTTAGTATGGTTCGATTCGGTAATGTGCTCGATTCCAGTGGATCGGTGGTACCACTTTTCAAAGAGCAGATTAAAAGGGGTGGACCGATTACGGTGACCGATCCTGAAATTCTGCGTTATTTTATGAGCATATCCGAGGCAGTAGAGCTGGTTATTCAGGCTGGTGCCATGTCTCAAGGGGGAGATATGTTTGTGCTTGATATGGGCGAACCTGTGCGTATTGTTGATCTAGCTAGAAAGATGATTCATTTAAGTGGCCTACAGATTAAGGATAAACTGCACCCAGATGGTGATATTGAGATTCAATTTACTGGTTTGAGGCCAGGTGAAAAGCTTTATGAGGAGTTACTGATTGGTAATAATGTTTTTGAGACTGGCAATCCAATGATCATGCGTGCAAAGGAAGAGATGCTGGTTTGGGATGATTTAAAGTTAATTCTTGATGAGTTGGAACAGGCTGTTGATAGAAGTGATCAGGATAAACTGCGACAGTTACTAATAAAAGCTGTTCCAGGTTTTAAACCACAATCTGATATTACTGATATTTTGTATAAGGAGAACAAGGTAGGACCTCTAATATAGATGAGGTTTCTTATTGTAGAACAAAAAGTGACCCATTGCCCTATCTTACTTAACGACCTGACTTGGTGATAGAGCACCATCTGAATAGTATGAGTGATTATGCAGGTCCACCTTCATTATGTGCATTATTATAATCTAAAAGTTGATTCATTCATAAAGCCAATAAAATCATAGTAAATAAGCTTATTCGTATTATCTGGGGAAAATTCCTGATTAAGCTTCTCCATATTAAACCCCAGCATGGGCAGCAATCTAGGCCAATAGAACGAGCTGCCAAAATAAAGTACGCACCTTGAAGAGTTGAGTTAAATTCCGGATTCTAGTATACTAAATCTGCTGAATGAGTAGAATTCGTCTGATGAATTGTATGTATGATTTAAGTAGTGGTGTTGAATTTTCAATCCTTCAGTAATACTTTGTATAGCATTAGGATATACTCGTTAGTTTGATTTAGTAACATATTTTTTCACTAGAAACGTCTGCTGAAATGCAGATGCTATTAGCTCTATTTTATAATCACAAGGTACTTTTATGGATAAGGCATTTTATCGTAAATTTTTTGAAGTTCAGAAAAAGCACTGGTGGTTCGTCAGCAAGAAAAAAATTGTACTTGATTTCATCGACCGCTATTTGTCTACCAATGATAATCACAAGATTCTAGATATTGGATGTGGTAGTGGTTTAATGTTGAATGCGCTCGAACAGATTGGTGACACATACGGCATGGACATGTCCGACGAAGCGATTAATTTCAGTAGAGAAATATTCAGTGGGACCGTGAAGAAGGGAATGTTGCCTGACAACATTCCTTATGATGAAGAGTATTTTTCAATTGTAGTTGCGTTGGACGTCATCGAGCATGTGGATGATGATCGCGCGTCATTGACTGCCATTCGGTCCCATATTGTGGAAGGAGGGCAGGCTATTATTAGTGTTCCTGCATGTATGTTTCTGTGGTCGGAACATGATGTGCTAAATGAGCACAAGCGGCGATATACGCTGGAGGAACTGAAGGGAAAGTTGATCGAAGCAGGATTTACCATTGAGAAAATTTCATATTTCAACACCTTTCTTTTTCCATTAATTAGTTTGGTACGCATTATAAACAACTTGCTTAAGCGAAAAGGTGCCTCTGAAATTGATCTGCCACATCCCGCTATTAACTTCATCGTCGAGAAAATCTTTAGCCTGGAAAAATATTTTCTTCGTGTCATGAATTTTCCTATTGGTGTCTCTGTGCTGGCAGTAGTTCGGAAATAGAGAGTCTCAGCAAGGGAGGGTGTGTTTGTATTTAATTTATTGACTACTCTTGGTGCTAATTTTATTTGAAATGCTTCGTATATAATATAACCATGGGAATACTAATATGAGTAGTGTCATCGGAGGTGGTGTAATCGCGGACCGGTTTGCGGCGTTCGCGTTACAGTCCAGTTGTCTAATCTTTGCTGGAAGCATTCACAACTCAAGGATAACGGATACGTTTGAAATTGCTCAGGAGGAAGATTCCATTCGAGCGGCGCTGGCAGCTACAAACTCCTCGACGAAGTTTGTTTATTTCAGCTCATGCAGCATTGATGATGAGACTCAAGCACAATCCGCTTACGTCGAGCACAAAAAGCGCATGGAGCAATTGATTCAGGCTTCTGCATCGAAGTGGCTTATACTTCGATTGCCACAGATACTAGCTCTCTCTGACGACAAAAATAGCCTGGTGAACTTTCTAGTAACGGCGATCACAACTGGAAAGCATTTTGAATTGTGGCAGGATACGAGCAGAAACTTCATAGATATTGATGACGTATACAGCATCGCACACTTTCTCATTACTGATAAGACTTACACTAATTGCGTTATCAATATTGCCAGTCCGAATTCAACATCTGTGTCTGATTTTGTTGGCATCCTGGAAGGCTATTTAGGGCGAAATGGAAGTTACAAGCTTGTTACGCTAGGAGGAGGAGCTTATCCTATAGATATAAGTGCGATTGAAAGTATTTTTGGCAGTTTGGGTATCGATTTTGGCCCTGGTTATTTGCTAAAGGCTGTGGATAAATATTTTCGTCACCTCATCAAGCCAGCGCGGCTGTTGTCTGTGATTGTTCCAACTTACAACCAAGAACATGGCATTGAAGAGTTTTATCGAAGAACCAAGGCCATATTAAAGCAGTTGCAGCCGCGGTTTGATCATGAAATAGTTTTTGTCAACGACTTCAGCACCGATAATACCTATCTGAAGCTAAAGACTCTTACCGAGCTAGATCCAGCTGTAAAGCTTGTCAATTTTGCCCGCAACTTTGGCAATCAGATCGGCATTACTGCTGGCGTGGAGTATTGTCGGGGAGATCTTGCTGTGATCATTGATGATGACTTGCAGGATCCTCCGGAGATTATTCTTGATTTTCTCGCCAAATGGAGTGATGGCTTCAAGGTCGTCTACGGTGTTAGGCCAAAGCGGCATGGAGTAAACCCACTCTTCAAATTCATCGCAAAGCTTTATTACATAACAATTAGTTCATTCAGCAGCGATGTAATTATTCCCAAAGATACAGGCGACTTCCGGCTGATTGACAAGGTTGTCATTGATCAGTTGCGACTAATGAAGGAAGGGAACAGGTATTACCGTGGAATGGTCGCATGGGTCGGCTTTCCGCAGACTGGTTGTATCTATGATCGTGATTATCGCTACGCGGGAAAGTCGAATTTCTCATTCAGAAAATATGTGAGTTTTGCACTCAACGGATTAACTTCTTTTACTGATAAGCCACTATATTTCTCTAGTTTATTTGGCTTCATCATCACTGCAGTAGCATTCATGTTGGCCGTTTATCTGATCGTCAACAAGATTCTGAATCCTGAAATTTCAATACGTGGCTGGACATCGATGATTACACTTGTCATGTTCTTTGGTGGAGTGCAACTTTTCTCTATTGGCATTTTGGGTGTCTACATTAGTAGAATTTATCGAGAGGTTAAACAGCGCCCTCTTTTTATTGTGAGTGAGCTAGTCAACGTTGAGGAAGCTCCGCGAACATGATTTTTGAAGACTCAAATTTTTCTAATTCAAGTAATGCCCCCTGTGATGCATGCCCAGTGATAAGTAAATGTTGTCCATGAGACCTCTGTTTGAAATGCCCAAAATTATTCGCTTTCTGTTTATTGGTGGTCTGAATACACTGGTTGGATTTATCGTATTCGCTTTGGTAATCTACCTATCGAATGGGAATATCGGGCTCAGTTTGGCTGCCAATATTGGTGTTGGCGTCTTTTTCAATTACCTGAGTTACGGTCTCGGTGTGTTTAGAAGCTTTGGTAAAAGACAGTTCGCAAAGTTTGTACTAGCATATGCCTTTTTGTATGTGCTAAACTATGTTACGCTTAAATTCATGCAGGGCTTTCAAATGAATATCTACATTGCACAGTTCATCAACTTGTTTTATCTGGCACCTCTTTCATATTTTATTTTCAACAAGCTTGTGTTTATGCGGCCGGCCGATCTGAAGTTTTCGTCATGAGTGAATATCTTTATTTAAACACCCCTTATGACTTCGGGCCTCAAGATGTTGCTAATGTTGTTTTATTTTTAAGTAGTTCTCTGTCTGATTATATTAGTGGACAAATAATAGGAGTAGATGGTAGCTACTCAATTTAATTATCTTAACTCTATATGAATTATATTATTGGCACAACAAATGAGTAAATCTTTTAATTTAAGGGAAGTTAAAAAAAATGATTGGAATGTTTTGCTGGAATGGAGAAATGACAAAATTACTCGTCAAAACTCTTTTAATTCTAATTTAATTTCTGTAAATGAGCATAAGAAATATATTAAGAATACGATTACCAGCCCCAACAGAATTATATTCATCTTAGAATATAATGAGATTCCAGTCGGAACTATCAGAGAAGATAGGTTGGAGAGTGATGTGTTAGAACTCTCTTATACAATTAGTCCAAAGTATAGGGGAAAGAAAATTGGCCAGGTAATGATGAGTATGTATTTATCTGGACGAAAAGGGTCTTTTTTATGCAGGGTTAACGAGGAAAATACCCCTTCAATTAAAATGATTGAAAAATTAAGTTTTAAGTTCTTTTATGAAGAAAAAGGGATTAATTTCTATAAATTAAATCAGAGTTAGTGTAATTAATATTGCTTTAATTGAATTGCTATCTCTTAAAGCCAAAATATTAAAAAAAATATTATTAATATTATAAATTATGAAAAATTCCATAATCATTGTTCTTGGGAATTTTATGGACGAAACAGGTAAGCTTAATAACGAGTCATGCTCAAGACTAGACCTTTCTATAGAGTTATTTCTAAAGAATAAACATGCTTTCATTATTACATCTGGATGGGATTATTATGGACGTTATAATGTTGCAATTGCAAATGCAATGAAATCATATATAGTTAGTAAAAATACTATTTTAAATGAGCAGGTTTTAACTGAAATACACGCAAGAGATACTGTTGGTGATGCTATATTTACCAAGATAAATATTGTCAAGAAAATAAATATTAATAGCTTATTGATAGTGACAAGTGATTATCACGTTTCAAGAGTGCGTAAAATATTCACTTACATTTATGGAAAACAATATAAAGTTAAGGTTATAGGGGTAAAAACTTCTAGAAAAAAGGAATTATCAGAACTTGAAAAAAAATCATTGAATATATTTTATAAAACTTTTAACGGCATCGATTCTGGAGATGATGATTTAATTTATAAGAGATTATGTGATGATCACCCTTATTATAATGGCGAGTATTATCCTAAAATTTAGGCTTACAAAAAGTTTGGTTTGTTATTAAGACTAAAACATGATAAAGATAAAAGCTGATATGCTTACAATTACAATGCAAATCAGCATGATATTTCAAGTCCCACAAAAACCTTTTTTAAAAAAAATATTTGATTTGATATTTATTAATACTTAAAAGCCAGAATCCTTTTTTATATTTTTTGCTTTGTGAATTTACATCATTCATTTATTTTGTATCTGATGCGCACCATTGCGATTAGTATTAAAAGGTATATTATCGTTGAAAGTATAACGCTTTGATCAGCGATAAGATATGCACCAGGATAGATAGCTATCATTGGAATCATTGAAAATATAAATATGGTTACCAAGGGCAGCCTAAGCAATTTTAGTTTATCATTACACTTTGACTTTACTGATAATGACAACCATAAAAGCACACCAAACACAAATAAAAGATTTAGCAACCCAGTGCTTAAGTAATAATTTTTCAAATAAAAAAATGAAAACTGGATCGGTCTAAAAAATGCCATATTTACAATCATTTCTATAGGGTAATTTTTCACTGCATCTAGAACGACTTTTTTTAATATTATCTCATGTTCTATCCAATTATAATGGCTGGCCCAATTGAAATCGACTTGGTCTTGTTCTATTGATTCCAGATCAATAAGCTCTTCTTCACTAGCGTATCCAAACCACTCAAACTGTTTTTTGTAATTAACATTATCCTCAGGATTAAAATTAAACATTTTTTGCACGTTTTGTTTGTTATCACCTAAATATTTAAATACAGCACTATAGCCATTTTGATCTTTTGATCCATCAAAAAAATACTTTTGCCTTATTTCAAGTAGATATTTGAGGATCTCTTGCCTTTCACAAAGCCATTGTCTTGATACTGGAACATATCTAATATTCTTATTCACCAATAATTTATCTTCGGAGCACATATAACTAATTAAATCAGATTTTACAACTCCATCTTTTGTACCTCTTTTTAGAGTTAGAATTTCTAGACTATCCAGATCATACCCAGTGTAATGTTTTTTTATTTCTGGATTATTGGCATGTCCAATGAAAATACTATGCCAGAAAATATGTCTCCCTTCAGTTCTGAGTTCATGTCCTGAAGTTAATGAAGCTTTGTTTAATAAACCGAAACAAACTAGGGTGGCGCCTAAAATTAAAATAGGTGTATTTTTGGTGAAAAATAATTTTTTCAATATTGATTTAAAATTAAAAATAGATTTTTTAATATCTTTTTTTCTAAAAAAAATATTAAAACAAAAAATAAATAAAGCGAGTATAAATATCCAGGCAGAAGAAGACCTAATAAGATATATGCTACAAATTATGATAGATTGCATTAATAAAGCTATATTAGAAAAATAAATATCTTTTCTAATATTTTCATAATAAATCATAGACTTTAAGACGATGTGAACTATGGGAATAATTGCAAGTATAGTTATAAACCTGTAAGCTAATAAAGTCCCTCCTGCGTCACCAAGGCTTGGATGAACTAAAAGAAGAATCGAAGAATAATATGCTAAAAGTATTAATACTAGCAAAACCAATGCTTCGTTTTTACTCCTGAACTCTATCAAATATAATATGATAGACCCAATAAAAATTAGAAAGTAGGTATAAAAAAGACTACTGAAGCTATAGCCAAAAAGATAAAAGGCTAATCTTGCAAAATATGAAAAACCATGATCAATCTCAGCAGACGAATGAAAGCCTGAAGATCCCACATTATCAATATCCAATAATTTATTTAAGATGTTATTGTCTATAGTGCCATGTTGTATTATAGCCTCTCTTATGCTGTTATAGCCTAAACCTCCATCCAGTCCATACAAAGAGTTTGAAAGAGCAACAGATAAATTTGTAGCAAACCAGGCATTTAAAGACCCTTGTGTTGAAACAAACATATTATTCTGGATAGAGAATAGAATAATTGAAAATATGATAATTACAATTAATGCATATATAATAGATTTATTCATAATAATAATATTTAGAAGCCCTTAAAACTTTAAGAAGTCTTTACCAATTAGTAACTAAAATGGATAAAAGTATACCTAAATGAATTTAATATTATTCATCATAGTAGATTAAAGCTTCGAGTTCATTTTCTATTAAAATTCTCAAGAATTAAGGTAATGATAAGTTATTATTATTGGAGCTCTGGGAAAATATCCAGTGAACTTGAACTTGAACTTGAACTTGAATTTTGATTTGATTTGGCACTTGAGGAGCAAATAGAATTACTAGCAATAAGAAAAAAATAAGAATAGCTAGGGTGGCAGCGATCCCAAATACTTTTAATCATATATTGGGGCAAGTTGCTATTTTAATCTCAAGCAATTTTGATGTTCATCTGATTTCAAGCGATGGTGATTTTGTAGATGTGATTCAAAAGAATGTTGATTGCCCTCATATTAAAGTTAATATTAGAAGAGATGTTTCTATTAAAGATGATTTAGTAAGTTTGTTTAAGTTATATTTAATTTTTAAAAGAAATAAGTATGACATTGTTCACTCATCAACACCTAAGGCAGGCCTGCTTTCTGCAGTGGCAGGCTTTATAGCAAGAGTTCCAATTCGTATTCACACATTTACAGGACAAAGATGGGCTACAAAAACTGGCTTTACTAGGAGTTACTTAATTTTTTTTGATAAATGTATTGGATGGTTAAATACCGAAATATATGCAGATAGCCAATCTCAAGTTGATTTCCTTGTAAGTTCAAAAGTCATTGAAAGAAAAAAAATTAAAGTTCTTAATTATGGAAGTTTTGGCGGAATTGATTTTAATAAATTTAAGCTAGTTACAAATTCCCAAAATTCTCTTGAAATTACTGAAAGATTAGCTCTTGAGGCGGATGCATTAATTTTAGTTTACGTTGGAAGAATTAATAAAGATAAGGGGATAAATGAGCTAATTTCAGCATTCTGTGCATTGTTAGATAGTGGGTATAATATAGATTTAATAATGCTAGGTAATTTTGAAAACAGTTTAGATCCTCTTCCAGATCGTGTTTTATGGCAAATTAAAAATCACCCAAGAATCCATCATGAAGGCTTTTGTTCAAGACCCCAAGATTATCTTGCAATATCTCATGTATTTTGTCTACCAAGTTATAGAGAGGGGTTTGGCACGTCAGTTTTAGAAGCTGCCTCGATGGGTTTGCCAGCAATTTGTACTAAAATTCCTGGTCTTGTTGATGCAGTTATTGACACAGAAACAGGTTTTTTAATAAGTAAAGAAAATCAAATTGATTTGGAGATAGCCATTATGAAATTTATCAATAATCCAAGTTTAATTGATATTATGGGAAGCAAGGCAAGAGATAGAGCTATAAAGTATTTTGACTATAAAGATGTTGCTGACTCACTTATTAAAGAATATAACAAACATTTTTGAATCTTTTGGATAATAATCAATACAGATAAAGGAAAAACCCCTCAAAACATTCTTGAAAGGATTCATACTAGCTTAGGATGTTTAGCAATTTGGCTATTCTTGTTAGTTTGTGTTTTTAGAATTAGTTATTAGTTAGAAAGTAAATCAATTAAAAAAATCACAACTAAGATTACAATACAAATATTAATAGGATTCCTTTTTTATCATTTCGAGAGGAATCATAATGTGCTTATTGAGTAGATAATATATAATTTATTAATGCTTTTAGATATGAAAAAAAGAAGAATTCTTGTGACTGGTGCTAGTGGGTTTATTGGCAGATTTTTAATAGAAAACCTTGCCAAGGATGAGGATAATATTATCATTGCATTATATAATAATAGTAATATTTTAGATTTATATAAGGATTCTGATAATCGAATCAATTGGGTTAAAGTTGACCTAGTTAATGAAAGTATTAGTAATATTTTATCAAATATAGATGTTGTTTATCATTTAGCAGGCTATTTCGCTATCAATCCCAATATTAAAGAGTTAAATTTATTGAATAAACTAAATATTTTTGTAACACAAAGATTAGCGAATGAGTGTAAATCATCATCTGTTAAGCATTTTATTTTTGTTAGCAGTATTGCTGCTTGTGAATCAAGTGATAATATAATTATAACTGAAAAAAATGGATCTCCAAAAACACATTATGGAGTTGCCAAGAAAAAAGCGGAGGAGTTATTACTTGAAACTTCTGCAAATTGTTTTAATGTTACAATTCTTAGGCCTACTGCGATTTTTGGAGAACATCACAAGGGTAGTATCTTTGAAATGGTAAAAAAAATAAAAGAGAAAAGGTTTGTAATATTTGGCTCAGGAAATAGCTTAACTAATTTTTACTATATAAGAGATTTTGTCGACCTGCTTACAACTATCTGTGAAAACAAAGACACATTCAATAAAGTTTTTATAGTGTCAGGTGATTCCTACAAATTGAATGCTATAGTTGATCATATACTAACTTGTCTAAACTATAAAAGTAAGATCATTAAGCTTCCAATTTGGTTTGGATATATTATTGCAACTTTATTTGAAGTCTTATCTTTTTTAATAAAAAAGCCTTTGTTATTTTCCTATAGAAGATTGCATGCGATGACAAGTAAGGTGTCATTTTCTAATAAAGAAGTCTCAAAAATAATTCATATAAATGTTAAATATGGAGTCCTTATGGGTCTTACCAGAACAATCAAATGGTATAAAAAGAAGGGTATGTTATAATTTGAATACTAATAGTAAATTTAGTATTTTTTAAAAATTCATCCTGTTTGATTCTTTGTTTCAACTATGAACAATTGGAATGGGGATAAGAGGATGTGATCTAATTGAGTTGTTTCGTTAGAAGATGGGATGATGAAATCATTAAATAGACGTTATAGTTCTTTATCCAAACTAACCATAAACTCAATTCTGTTTTGTACCTAATCATCCTTTAAACATAAAAGGTATTCTATCTTCTACCCTCTAAAAGTATGTTCCAAGCAAAACTACTCTAAAGTTACGGAATGAATTTGTATTTCAATTAACCTAACCAGCTATATAATATATTCATACTTTATTTGCAAAAAAATTGGTAGCTTCTAGATAGCCTTTGACACTTCCACAATCGAAACGCCTCCCTTTAAATTTGTAGGCAATAACTTTACTCTGCTTTGCCTGAATATTTAGAGCATCGGTAAGTTGTATCTCACCATTGCCATCTGGCTTTATGTCTTCAAGGATATCAAAAATATCTGGGGTTAAAATATAGCGACCAATTATCGCCATATTACTAGGTGCATTTTCTAAGCTAGGCTTCTCAATCATCTCATTAACTCGATAGGTGCTTTTTGAATTATCAATTAGATTACCACTTATAATTCCATATTTACTAGTTTGATCCATTGGAACTTCTTCGATAGCTACAACTGAACATTTGTATAGGTTATATATTTTAATTAATTGTGAAATAACTCCATCATCATCACAATCACAAAGATCATCTGCCAGAACTACAGCAAAAGGCTCATCCCCAATAAGAGGTTTTCCTGAAAGGATAGCATGGCCAAGCCCAAGAATTTGTTTCTGACGAACATAAGTAAAGGTGGAATTTTCAATTATCTCATTAATTTCTTTAAGATAGTGCTCTTTTGAAGTACCAGTTATTTTCATTTCAAGCTCAAATGCATTATCGAAATGATCTTCAATTGCTCTCTTGCCCCCGCCTGTAATAATTGCCATATTAAATATATCAGCGGATAGAGCCTCTTCAACACCATATTGTAATAAAGGCTTGGTTAGTATTGGGAGCATTTCTTTAGGAACTGCTTTTGTGGCAGGTAAGAAACGGGTTCCATAGCCAGCGGCAGGAAAAAGACATTTTTTAATCATGTGTTGCTAATTCTTTTAATTTATAAATATGTTTTACCAGACAAAACATTATGCAGTTATGTGAGTTTAGGCAAATTACATCTATCGTGAAGTAAATAATAAATAATAAATAATAAATATATTATTTTATCAATTAACAACATGCAACTAAATATAACAATAAGCTAATTTCATAACTTTAATTCTTATTTTATGATATTTAAAAAAAGTATACTTATTTAGATTAATTTTCTTTTTGTTACAATTAAAAATAAATATCATGATGGCTCAGGATAGTATTTAGATATAGCAAGAACACTTGGAGAGATAAAAGTTGATATGCTGATAATTTGTTTTGTTATGGAGTTTTTACAAAATACATTTAAAATGGATTAGAGTATACCTAAATGAATTTAATATTATTCTTCGGCTTATAGAGTAACTTATAACAAATACAAAATTAAGATTAATTTAAGAATTATATTATGAACGCTAGAATTTCTTCTCGACATGAAAAAAAACCTAAACTTTTAACTATTGTTTTGAAATTAAAATATGATTAATATTCCTAAACTAATTTACAACACTTTACTGCCTAGTAAGAACTTATCTATATACCCAAAAACATCATTAAATAAAAAATTATCTTTATTGGATATAGGGGCAAGAGGCGGTATTGGTATACCTTGGAGTAGTTTAAAGAGTGGTAATCTTAATGTCATACTAGTAGAACCTGATTTACAAGAGGTGGAGTTATTAAAGAAGCATCATCAAGGAAATATACTACCTTATGCTTTGTGGAGCAAAGAGACAGACTTAGTGTTAAATATTAATAATTCTCCAGGAACATCATCTGTATTTGAACCAAATATGTCGTTCCTAAGGCAATTTGATGACAGCAAGCGTTTTGAGGCAAAAAATAAAATTACAGTAAGTACAAAAACTATTGATGACTTGTACTCTAATAGTGAATTAACTGATGTGGATTTTATGAAAATTGATACTCAGGGTGCCGAACTTGATGTAATAAAGGGCGGTGTGAATTATTTGAAAAATAATATAGTAGGACTAGAGTCAGAAGTTGAATTTTCATCAATTTATCAAGATCAACCTTTATTCAGTGAGTTAGAAATTTTTGTTCGTCAAGAGTTAGGTTTAGAATTATGGGATATTAGAAAGTCTTATTGGAAATATTCGCAAAGTCGCTACAAAAATCCGACTAAGGGTCGATTAGTATTTGGAGATGCTTTATTTTTAAGACCTATTTCAACACTTGATTCTTGGTTACTCGCTATGGATAGTGATAAAGCTAAATCTAAACTACATATGTTGATTATTGTAACATTAGCATATGGTTACTTAGATTACGCTGATGCCATATTGAATGTTGCTTTTGTTGATAAGTACTTAAGTAAAGAAGACAAACAAATATTTATTGAACATATTAGGAAATTACACAAAAGCATTTATCCTTTTAAAAATGGACTAAATTTGTTGTATTTACCGTTACAAATTCTTGCAAATTGCTTTAAACCAACTAATAAAGGTTGGGCAAGTGTTGATAGCATGCACTTAGGTTCTCAAAAAAAAGGTTCTTTTTGGATCTAATAAATAAGATGGGGAGATATGACTAGATCTAAATATTTTGTTATTGGTTGTAATCGCTCTGGAAGTGCATTATTGTTTGAAATTCTTAAGAACGCCGTTTTATTTTTAAGCAGCTCTCTGTCTGATTATATTAGTGGACAAATAATAGGAGTAGATGGTTGCTACTCAATTTAATTATCTTAACTCTTCTATTCGGGTATCTCGTTCTCTCTTCTTTTTTAAGATTGAACTAATAGAGGTATTAAAGAAAGTATTACCTCTTGCCGTCTTAACTCACCACTTGTTTAACTTTTTCGCAATCTTTCTATACCCATATCCTCTGTCGTACAGAGTTGAAACAAGAGTAAGTAGAAATAGTTGATTCGGATTGTATCCGTTGCCTTCATATGTGAGATTGTTAGATTGTATCTCAATGCTGAATTCTAAATGGGGTATGGTTCCAGAAAGTATATTCTCTAAACTGGAACATACAAAACTACTCGACCGTAACTGAGTAGTATTGAACAGATTATTCTACAAAATGTTGATTAATTAACATATTCACAAATATAATCCAATAAATCTGCGTCAATATCTCCAGGAGTTACAT
>Ga0209482_1000120_pt1 | contig 67064 bp, 63 predicted proteins | sample CoawatmetaG10DNA_FD_187512 | JGI IMG/M metagenome (GOLD analysis project Ga0209482, IMG submission 187512) | Marine microbial communities from the West Antarctic Peninsula - Coastal water metaG104-DNA (SPAdes) (version 2) | ecosystem: Environmental > Aquatic > Marine > Coastal ...
GATTGTATTTTTAAAAATATGAAAGGTATTGGAAGTGATTTAGGGGCAAGAGAAATTATAGATTTGTGTAAAGCAAAGCATATAAATACAAAACCTTCTATTTGTTTTGAAATAGATGCACAAACTACCAATGGTATTATTTTTTTAAAAGGTATGAATGAACCATATTCAGGCAACAACTTATGCAAATATATAAATGGACAAGTTAAATCAAAGGGAAACATAAAAAACGGTAAGTTAAATGGTAAGGTTACTACTTGGTATAAGGAGGAAAATATCAATAATGGTCAGATAAAGTCGGAGGAACTTTATATGGAAGGAAATGTAGTTGATAAAACTAGGTACACATATCATGAGAATGGCGAGATAAAATCAGAGGAATATTACATAAACGGCAAGTTAGAAGGTATTGGAACTTATTGGCATGATAATAGTCAGAAAGGGTCAGAAGGCGGTTACAAAGAAGGCAAGCAAGATGGTAAGTGGACTAAATGGTATGGGAATGGTATGAAATGGACAGATATAAATTACAAAGATGGAAAGAAAGATGGTAAGTCGACTGAATGGTATGCGAATGGTCAGATATGGTCAGAGGAATATTACAAGGACGGTAAGAAAGATGGCAAGTGGACTAATTGGTATGAGAATGGTCAGATAAAGTCAGAGATACATTACAAAGACGGCATGAAAGAAACTTGATATTGGAATACTTGAAATCCAAAAAGGTGGTCGTGGAAACACTGCTAAAAAAAACTATCGGATTTAGGGTGGTCAGAAACACCGACAATCAAGACTATTCCGCGACGGTCGAGTAGTATTGAACACATTATAAAAGAAATAAGACCTCCCTTCCCTCTTATAAAAAACCCCAATAACTTCTATATAATTTTTGAATTAAATTTCAAAACACAAGAGTTATCATTATTTAGTTTATCAAATATGTCATTGCCTAATGGTTGAGTATTTAACCTAGTCTATATATCTTAGAATAATGTTCCTTATATAAAACAGATGAAGACACTCTTTCATTAATGTCTGGATTAAATATATCTGTTGAATGAGAAAAATGGATCTTATTAATCAAGGAGTAATGACCTCCTCCTAAGAAAAAATTTGAATAATTATTCTTATATGAAAAACAACCCTCAAAATGTTCGTATTTTCGTTTGACTGGAAAAGGTGTTTCAAAATCAGTTATAACCAAATATCCACCTTGTTTTAATGTTCGATCAACTTCTGATATTGTTCTAAACAGTAACTCTCTATCAACCAGATATAAGCAAAAACCTAGAATTACAACATCAAAATAATGATTATCAAACTCTAACTGATCAGATGTTCCTTGTTTTAGATTCAAATTTGGATATAAATCACTACCCAAATTAATAGATTCGTAAGATGGATCAATACCAAATAAACTAAGATTTAAACTAGGAATTTTTCTTGAAAGATAATCCATTTTAGTTCCATCTGATGTGCCAATTTCTAGAATTTTGTCTTTGTCTTTTATCAGCGGAATAAAGGAATTAATATCTTTGTAATTCCTTGAGTCATGGTTTAAATTTCTTTTGAACCATGAATCACCCTCTGTGTTAAGAAAAATCTTTTTTTGTTTCATAAATACCTACTTAACATTAGAAATATAACTCAGTTTAATAGAATTTATAAACCTATAAATTAATATTATTAGAATCAATCAAAAAATATAGTAATTCACCTCATACTTAGAAACCTTACTTGGAAAATATTATTTTCTGATCTATTCATTCATTTGGTCTCTTTCGTTTTTTCTCTTTAAGACTCAGTTAGCAGATAAATAAAACCAGTTCTTCCCTGAATGGGTCTTGATTCCACTCTGATGTAACCATTTGGATATCTTTCTGTAACTCCACCCTTCTCTATCATAAAGATGTTGAATCAGAACAAAAAAAATGATCTATTGTCTTTTAGTGGGGTAGTTTTGGTTGTTCTAATTTACAGGATCTAATAGTTTACTATTGAGATAGAGTCTAAAAATCTGAAATATGGTCCAAGTAAAGCACTGAGAGACAAAGTCTTTCCTCTCAAGATTGGCATGACTATCTATACTTTCAATTATTCAAGAACTGGTCTTTATATTTTTAAGAAGAAAGCTACATCTTACTTATAGTTTTTTCAACATTCAGGCAATATTTGGCATAATGCAAATCATCTTCAGTGTCTACATCAATTGACTCAATTTTAGAATTTATTATTAGTGGAATTAATGGCTCAATAAAAAAAGATTTATTTTTTCTTAAATTCAGAGGAGAAATCAAATAGAAGCTTCCATTGACAATAAAAGCTGGCTCAAGATCTTGTGAACGCATGTTTAGACCTTTTTTATCAAAAAGAGGAGTTAAGGTTTCTTGCTCAATCTTGAATGTCCAATTAGGATGTTCATGAGTAGGTGAAACGCCTATCACTGTATTCAATTTAAATTTAGAATAAAGCTTGATTCCCTCTTTTATTGAAGTTGTAGTTCTAAATGGAGAAGTTGGTTGTAATACTAACAAACCCTCAACTTTACCGTGATTAGCTTCATACCAATCTAATGCATGTATTGCTGCATCTACAGAACTTGATTCATCACTAGATAATTTATCAGGGCGAAGCCATGGTACATATGCACCAGCTTCTTTAGCAACCTCTTTAATTTGATCACTATCTGTAGATACCATAATCTCACAAATTTCTGATATAAATTTTGCAGCATCAATACTCCAAGTAATTAAAGGCTTTCCACCAAGTAACAAAATGTTTTTATTTGGAAGACGTTTTGACCCTCCTCTAGCTAAAATTAAAGCTAGTATTCTCATAGTGATGTAAAGTTTTTTAGTATATTTAGACCTGTAGCCCCACTTTTTTCTGGATGAAATTGACAACCCCAAATATTATCTTTTTCAATTACAGCTGTAATACGATTTCCACCACATATATATTCAGCTAATTTATGCTTTTCGTCAGATGGATTAGCAACAAAAGAGTGGACAAAATACACCGAATCATTTTGTTTGTGATTCTTAAGTAAGCTATTGTTCCAATTGTTTTTAGATTGACTAGGTACTAATTCATGCCAATTAATTTGTGGAACTTTAATGGGCTCATGATCAAGAATTGATAGTGGAAAATTTTCGACTCTTCCCGGTATTAACCCAAGCCCTTTAGTGACACCAAACTCATCACTTTCATCAAGCAACATCTGCATACCAAGACAAATTCCAAGCAAGGGAACGCCTTTATTTGCAATTTTAATAACAGCATCAGTCAGATTTAACTGATTTAGAGCATTCATACCATTCTCATAAGCTCCAACTCCTGGCAGCACAATATGCGTTGCAGTTTCAATTATTTTAATATTAGATGAAACTATAACATTAGCATCTATTTTTTGGAAACCTTGTTTAACACTTAAAATGTTCCCAATACCATAATCAATAATTACAACTTTATTATCCACAATGTTTTCGAATAACAATTTTAGAATTGATTGACTGCTCTCTAATACTAGCAAAAGTCAACCTATTAAAATGAAGAATGTCGGCCATTGCAATTGCATCAGCACCTGCTTCATTGACTGCATCTTGTAAGTCCTTATATTTCCCCATTCCACCACTTGCAATAATTGGAATTGAGGTTGTATTTGAAGCAGTTTTAATTAACTCTAAATCAAAACCTTTTCTAGTTCCTTCCTTATCAACTGATGTAAGTAAAATTTCACCTGCCCCTAAACTTTCGACTTCAGTAAGCCAATCAACTAAATCAATTCCAGTACTTTCACGGCCATTATCGGTATAAATTTCCCACTTATCACTTGAAATTTTTTTTGCCTCTATAGAGACAACAAGAGCTTGGCTACCTAAAGCATTTGATATTTCAGAAATAAGATTTGGTCGCATTACTGCTGCGGTATTAACCGCAACTTTATCCGCCCCCAGACGAAGAATCTCAATAGCATTCTCAACTGATCTTATGCCTCCTCCTACTGTCATTGGAATAAAAATATCCTCCGCAACAGATTTGATAATATCGCCCAAGTGATTTCGCCCATATAAGCTAGCCACTGTATCCATAAAAATTAACTCATCAGCTCCCTGATGATAGTATTTATTAGCATAATCACTTGGCAAGCCAACTACTCTTAAGCCTTCTAGATGGATACCTTTTATTAGGTTTTCTCCCTTAATATCTAAACGAGCTATTAATCTGACTCTTTTCATATCATGATTCTATTTTTCTAACCATACTGGATTTTTTAATATCCACTCATTATTCTGAAATTTCCAGATATTTTCACCTCGCCATGAATCAACAACCTCATTAAACTCTTCTTCAGTAATATCACAATATTTAAGAAATTCTTGATAGTATTTTATTGGAAATTCTCCATCATATTTTTTTACTAGAGCTGTTGCTTCATCTCTTGTGATATGTCCATCTCGAATTTCATGCGCAGCATCTGCAGTACATCTTCCAAGGCCAAATTTAATATAAGACAAGTAGTAATGAAATCCATCTAGCTGGTCATCTAAACTTGCATATTTAGAAAATGTACCTTGATTTCGAACTGGATTGGCTTCAAAACCAGTTTTTTCAACCGCATAATAGTAATTTTCTTGAGGTATCCATTTATGATAATAGCTAAAAAAGTATTGTTTAATACCAAGATCTTTAATTGAATTTAATTCTTGTATTGACAATCCATATTTATCTAGCTCACTCTTTTTGATACCAAATTTTTCAAAGGAGCTTGGGAAAATATTTGAAAATCTAACAGCTATAAAATGATCATATTCTAAGCTCGCTCTATCTGCATGTTCCATTGCACCTCCATACTCCACTTCCCCATCTTCACCATAAAAGACAAGAGGAATTTTGTACTGAATAGCTACTCGAAATGGAGCAGAATATTGTCCAAAAATAAATGGTTGAAACGGGTCTCCCATTTCAAGAAATGCAGCTTTTGTTAATTTTTTATGTACTTCACCATTAGGTGTTATAAGTATATTATCAAAACCTGAATCAACAAGGGATGTTAAGTTTTTTTTTCCTATATCAGTATAGATATGAGGCGCCCAAGTAACCACTAATGGATGCATATTATATTTTTCTCTTAACATATGAGCAACATAGTTACTATCTTTGCCTCCACTACCAGGTACAATAACATCATAACTGTCGTCATTGCTTCTGTGTCTATCACATAATTCAGATAACTCTTTTTCTCTATCCTTCCAGTTAATTACATTTTTTTTGTGGTCAGCAAATCTACATGCAGAACAAACGCCTTCGTCATCAAAAACAATTCTTGGTCGCTGGTTCGAGATTACGCATCTTTTACAAAACTTTACAGTTGAGGGAAGATTGTACTTTTCAGTAATATTATTTTTTTTGTTCATATTTAGTTTTTAAGAATATTATTTATAATTTTTTCAATTTCTTCAAGACTTTTTAAACTTTCATAAGTTGGAAGACTAATGCCTATATTAGACAAATTTTGTGCAATTGGGTTAACTTTAGCACTATATTTTTTATAAATTTTCATTGAACTTAATGGTAGAAAAAAAGTCCTCGCATCTATACCATTATTTTTAAATGTTTCTGCTAGCTTGTCCCTATTATTATTGGTCAAAAAACTAACTAGCCAAGTGATTTTTTTTCTATCTTTTAGTTTTTTTTGAAATTCAAAAGATTGGCCTGATAGGCTTCTTCTGTAAAGAGCTTCATATGATGACCTCCCCTTATGGATTAAGTCTATTCTTTCTAGTTGTGCAACACCAATAGCGGCTTGTAAATTTGTCATTCTATAATTGTAACCAACAACTTCATGATAATAACGCCTATCTTTAGACATTCCATGGTCCCTATAAATTCTTAACTTGTCATTTAAATTGGTAGAATTTGTTATGCACATTCCACCTTCCCCAGTAGTTAAAACTTTATTTCCATAAAAAGAAAAACAACCTATGTCACCAAAACAGCCTACTTTTTTATTTTTAAAAGTTGCGCCATGAGCCTCAGCACAATCCTCAATCACTTTCAGATTATATTTTTTAGCTATATTCATAATTCTATCCATGTCACATACTTGTCCATAAAGATGGACAGGAATTATTGCCTTTGTCTTTGAGGTAATTGCATTTTCTATCTCATTAGGATCAATACACCAACTTTCGCTCTCAACATCTACAATAACTGGTGTTGCTTTAGCATGCAAGACTGCATTAATAGAAGCTGCAAAAGTTAAATCTGGCACAATAACTTCGTCTCCCTCCCCAATTCCTAAAACTACAAGAGCAAGATGAAGTGCAACTGTTCCATTTGATACTGATACTCCGTAATTACAATCAGAATAACTAGAAAAATTTTCTTCAAATAAATCTAAATAAGAGCCTGAGCTAGAAATCCATGTACTTAAAAACGCATCAGTTAAATATTTAAGTTCATTTCCAGCTAAATTAGGCATAGCAACAGGAAAGTGGGCTACTGCAGAGTATCTAAAAAAATCAACCAGTTTCTTTTTATCATCAATAATGGGTAATATTGATATTGATATTTGGTTATTTACTCCATATGAGCTTGTGATTTTACTAATAAGTTCTTCATTTGAATCATTTTTAGTCCCAAATATAAAATCATCATTAATTATTTCTTCTATTGGAGTTGTAAGATCTTTGTGTTTTAGAATGGCACGCCTTATATCTCCATCAGTCACAACACCGACTAATGTGTAAGATTTATCAATTATAAAACTTACTCCTAAACCATTCTTGTTAATGATTTTCATAACATCTAGCAAGGTACTATTTACTAAGGAAGTTAGATTATCAATCATTCTATTGCCTCTTCTAATGCCTCATAACTTTCTATAATTGAAGGAATTCCATCATAAATTTCTAAAGTAAAATCTTTATTTTTAGTTTCACATTCTTTGAGCATAGAAAAAAGGCTTGATTTTTTTGTTAATCGATTATTGAGATCATGCAAGCTATCATTATCACTTATATGTATATAAGTACTATGGTTCATCATATTATTAAACTCCTCCTTCCAGTTAAGTCCTAGAGTTTTAACACTAACTTTTAAATGAGCAACATCTAATAAAAGATTAAAGTCTATTTTTTCTTTTAAAGACTTATAGGCTTTAAAATTAGTCATCATAAAAGGATTTTCACCATGATAAGCTTCTGAATTTGATTTAGAGAACACATTGTTTTCAACATATAGATTAATATTATTATCTATTTTTTGAAGTAATTCAAAAGCATAACAAAATTTTGAAATTGATTCATTTTTATTAAATAAATTATCCTTAGTAAGTTTTTTACCTATCTCACTTAACCTAATATCTATAAAAAATCCTGCATGAAAACCAAAATTTTTTGCCTCTAACCTTTCTGATAATGAAATTGCTTCTTTTAAATGATTGAAGCTTGAATCGAAAGTTTGCTGGTTAAGTGAAGCCAAATTTAGCACTAAATGATTTTTTGGTGGAGGAAAGTAATTATGGCATTGATAATTAAGGCTATAATTTTTCTTTAAAACTAATAAATCATCTTCAAAGCCCTCATAATATTCTGTCCCTCCAGAAAGTTCTATGTTTGTAAAACCATTATCAGCCAATTCTTTTACAGAATCTTTAATTTTTTTATTTTTAACACATGCACTAGATACAAAAATCATTTAATTTTTCTCACTGGGTTCCCAACATAAGTTCCTGCAATAGTAATATTACTTATAACAACAGATCCAGCTCCAATAATAACGTTGCTACATATTAAGATTTTATCTATTATTACAGCACCAGCCCCAATATAGCACGAATCACCTATATTTACTTTTCCACATATTTTTACACCAACTGAAATATGATTATGACTACCAATTTCAGAGCCATGTTCAATAATTGCCCCAGAATTAATAATATTATTTTTTCCAATAATAACTTTTGAGTTAATATAACTATTAGCAAAAATTTGATTTGAATTACCTATATTTACATCTTTTTCTTGAAATGAAGCAAGATGAAATAAAGAGTTACTTATAACTTGTTTTTCAAAATATTTAAAATATTTCTTTCTAAGAGTATTATCTCCAATTGAAAGAACTACATCTTGTTCTTCTGTAACTTTATCAATAGAACCAATTAATGGTATTAAATTTATTGATTCCTTGGTATCGTTACTAAAAGAGTCATCATAAATGCTGATTTTCTTAAAGTTATAAGAAATTAATAATAGATTGATTATTGACTCTGTATGTCCACCAAAACCTATAATAGATATTTTACTCAAGGGAAATAACCTCGTCTTTTTGAAAATCTTTTATTGATTCAATACCCAAAATAGTTGAAATATTAATTGGCGAAATACCAATACCACCTGTTCTTTTTGCAATTAAGTTTTTTTCACTAAAAACGGCGCCTTTTTTTATCTCACTTCTTGCAACCATACATTTTTGTAAAGATTTTCTATTTTCAAGCTCAGACAAACTTGGCTCCTTAATTGAACTCCCCATATATTCGTCAACTTTCCGTACTATTTTTACAAATTCTATCAATTCTTCTGGAGATAGAGATGCCTTATGATCAGGGCCTTCATCTAATTTATCTAAAGTAAAGTGTTTTTCTAATACTTTTGCACCCATTGTTATTGCAAATGGTGCAGCACCTGGGCCTGAAGTATGGTCTGAGTATCCTAATAAAATATTAAAGTTTTCTTTAAAAGTATTAATAACTCCCAAATTAGCCTCATTATCTTGAATTGGATAATTCGCAGTACACTGAAGCAATACTACATCTTTGTTATACTCATAAATAGTTTCAAGAGCAAGTGTTATTTCAGATAGATAGCTCATTCCTGTTGACAAAAATATAGGTTTACCTTTCTTTGCTATTTTTCGCAAAAACATAAGATTTGTCGTATCTGTGGAAGCCACTTTATAGGCAGATAAATCAAGTTCATCAATATCATCTAGGCTTTTTTCATCAAAAGGAGTAGTCAAAAATATTATCCCTTTTTTGTCAGAGTAACTTTTTAATTCTTTATTCTGCTCTAAATTAACCTCTAAACGTTTGAGCATTTCAAATTGAGACTCATTTAAATCAGTAGTTTCTTTTTGATATGGCGCTTTTTGAATGTCATTAAGTATTAAATCTTTAGCGCTAAATGTTTGAAATTTAACTGCATCTGCGCCAGCCTTTAGAGCTAAATCTATTAATTTTTTTGCAACCACCATATCACCATTATGGTTGACTCCAGCCTCTGCAATAATAAATGTAGGCGAATCTTGAGAGATAGATTCTTCTTGAATTTTTATTTTTTTATTAAACTTCATATTTAAATTTTTAAAAAATCCTTAGTTTAGAATTGCTCTCTTCCTCCGTAATTATCATTTTCTAGGTCATATCTGACCATTCCTGATACTAAATCTTGAAAAGATATCTTTCTTTTCCAGCCTAATTCTTTTTCAGCTTTCGAAGGATCACCTAAAAGCAACTCAACTTCAGATGGACGGAAATATTTAGAATCAATTTGCACAATAGTTGACCCTGTTTTAGCATCTATACCCTTCTCATTTACACCTTTACCAATCCATTGAATATTTATATTAGCCGCCAAAAAAGCCAGCTCCACAAATTCACGAACAGAATGAGCCTCTCCACTTGCAATAACATAATCTTGGGGCTTATCCTGTTGCAACATTAACCATTGGGCATAAACATAGTCTTTAGCGTGACCCCAGTCTCTAACTGCATTAAGATTCCCCAATTTAAGAACTTTTTGTCTACCTTGTTTAATACGTGCAACAGCTTGAGTTATCTTTTTTGTAACAAAAGTTTCACCACGCCTTGGAGATTCATGATTAAATAAAATACCATTACATGCATACATACCGTAAGACTCCCGATAATTAACTGTCATATGATGGGCATAAAGTTTAGCAACGCCATAAGGAGATTTCGGATAGAAAGGTGTTTCTTCATTTTGTGGCTCAGTACCTGGAATCCCTCCAAATAATTCTGATGTCGATGCTTGATAATATTTACAATCTGATCCAACTTCTTTAACTGCATTTAGTAATCGAGTAGTGCCTAATCCCGAAACATCAGCGGTATACTCAGGAACTTCAAAAGATACTGCAACATGAGATTGGGCGCCTAGATTATAAACTTCATTAGGGCGAATTTTAGCCAACAGTCTATGGAGATTACTTGAGTCTGTCAAATCTCCATAATGACAAAATAACCTTTCGTGTTTATCAAAAATATGATCAATTCTTGCTGTAGTAAAGACAGAAGATCTTCTAATTATTGCATGAACTTCATAATTTTTCTCTAAAAGAAGTTCGACTAAATAAGATCCATCTTGTCCAGTTATTCCTGTGAGAAAAGCTACTTTTGACATCTTAGAATTAATTATTTTTATAATAGGAAAGTATTTTATATTATTATTAGATAAATATAGGCTAATTTAAATTCTTAAAATTAATATATTTATCTATAAACACTTTATTCTGTTGTTATATTAAAGCTTAATAAAAAACTAAAATACCATACTTTTCTTCTATAAAAAATCTTCACCCAACTGAAGAAATAAATACATTTTTATGTGTGTAAATATTAACAACAAAAAGTGATCCCAATATATTGCCTCAAGATGAAGAAACGAAATTTAACCCAAAATCAATATATGGAATAGCAATAATATCAAGTTACTGTCTTCTTAAAAATTTTGAAAAGATTATTGGCACTGAGATATAAATATACAAGGATAAATAACGAATATTTTTGTAATAAGTTGATGAAAAATCACGCTACTTGAAATAAATTTTATCTTAATGAATAATTTAAAATCATAAAATATTGCCTTTTTTTAAGCTAAATTTAACAAAATCATCCACACCAGATTTCACCTCAAACTCATTAGATGATGAAGAATTATTATCTAATGAGCTTAACTTATTATTTCTCAAATTAATAATCTCATCTTTTAATATTTTTTTGTCAGGACAACTAATAGTTTTATTATTAATAATATTTTCGGTAGTATGAGAATATCTGCCCCCACATGCCCATAAAATTACAGGTTTACTATGATTAAACGCTTCTTCAATAGTTGTAGACTGATTTGATACTAAAGCATCTGAATTAGAGAGATCATCTAGAAAACTTCCATTAGTTTTTACTATCACATTGTCAGTTAAGTCAGCAAGTAAGCGAATTAAATCTACTCTGCATTCTGAAATATCCCTCAGTCTTATTGTTAGAAAAACATTATTAATTCCAGAAACAACATTAATTAATTCCTTCAAACTCTGATAAAACTCATCTGATGTCTCAAATATCCAAGGCCTAAAACCTTGTAAAGGTCTGAAAGTACCTGCATGAAGGATTTTTACATTTTTTTTATTATTCTTAAATTTAATTTTAGTTCTATAACCCCACATAATAGGATTGAAAGATATAGTCTTAAATCCAGGATAAAAGGATTTTGCTGCCTTGAGCGATAATGAAGATTGAATAATATTATATTTTGACATACTGCTTGCCAAAATACCTCTAGACATTGACTTTTGCTCATAATTGCAATATTGATTGCTTTCATTACTAACATGGGTTCCATGAGACAATAGATAAGAGTCTATATTTAAACTATTACAAACATCCGCTAGAGCCGCATTTAAATTTGACTTCATCTCATGAGCAATAAGGAATGAAGGTTTTATAGATTTTATGATTGAAGTTAAACTGAAGTATAGGCCTTTTGTTGTAGACATGTGTTCAAATAAATACTCTTGATAAAAAAAATCAACAGCCTCTTTCATTGAACTTGACTCTATACAATTTAATAAATCACTCACTTCTATACTTTTAGCCTCAACACTTGGGGCAACGGTGAAGGATATTTCCCTTCTATTTAAGAGGACACTTATCAATGTTAAAAATACAGACCCAATATCTTTATAATTATTACTAGAGCCTCTGAACTTAACAAATACTAACTGACTATTATAATTTTTATATATTGTAATTAAATTGGGCAAACCATAATGGTTTCCAGTGTACAAAACAATATCCTTTTTTTTTATCAATTTAAGTGAAATTTTATTTACAAAATTAATAAAGGCTCTAAACGGAGTAAACTTAGTACTACATCTCATATTTGATAAATGTGGGCCATCGTTAATAATTTTTATTATCATTTTTAAAAAAAAATTGTTTTTTGACTTGCACGTATAAATTGAGCCATTATCTACATAATGGTATTTAGAAGCTTCTGGAATTGTAATTAGCATTCTTTCACACATGCCTAAAAAGAGATGAAGCCTAAAAACAAGAGTCTCTCTTTCACATTCTTTTTTTATTTTTTGCAAAAGATTAATCATGTAATTACTTGACTCTACTTTTTCAACTCTACTGACTACAGTTTCATGATCTGCATTAAGGAATTGATCATTTGATCTTAAAATGTTGCTATGCTTTCCATCAATAAAACAGAAGGCATCTGGAGTTAATGTTAAAACATGGCTAGTAATTAAATTAGAATTTAAAAAAATATTACAATCTTTTTCATTATAAAGAACCATTATATTTTTTATTTTCATGTTTCTATTTTGAATCAAAATTTATATTTTTATTTTTAAAATTACCAATAAGCTCACTTTCAAAATGATTTGCACTATTACTCCAAGTATATTTCTCACTAATTAATTGTCCATTTTTCTTTAATTTATTAAGAAGAGTATTATCAGAAATTAGTTCATTAGCTAACAATGCAATTTCACTTGAGCCACCTTTGTTTATTAGCATAACGTTATCCCTATGTAAAGCATATTTTTTTGCCTCTCCTGTATTTGACGCTATTACTGCTGTTGAACATGCCATAGCTTCCAGTGGTGGCAGCCCAAATCCTTCATATAGACTAGGATATATAAATATGTCAACACTTTGATAAAGTTCAGACAACTCTTGATCAGACAATGAACTATAAGCATCATACCAATCTGGAAAATCATCAGTATGGTCACTTATAATTGAAAATTTTAAATTACTATACTTACTTTTGATTTTTTCCAAAGCTTTTAACCCATTAACACCATTTTTTCTGGGTGTTAAACTATAATATAGTAGAATATGAATAACATTATTGTTGATGTTTAAATTATTATTAAATATTGTATGGTCAACACCTAATGTTAAAATCGTATTGATTTTAAATCCCAAATCATCAAACTCTTTTTTTGTTGCATCACTAACTGTTATTTTATTAATGTCATTATTTTTATAAACACTATCAACCCAACCTTTATAATCAGATTTAAGATGTTCATATTCGGGATGATGAAGTATTAAATATGAGTTATTATTTTCTAAAAAATACTCATTAAACTCGTAAAACTGATACCAATTATTAGAAAAAATATAAACTGTATCACTGTCTAATTTTGGTCGCTTCAACAAAGTAAAGTAATCAGAATTTACCTTATACATTTTTGATAATTTTTCTTTATACACAAAACGCCCAAAAACCTCAATCAATAACATTTTAACTAAGCTAGCAACATAAATATAACACCGTTTAAATAATGTCAAATTATTTATAGCATACTTCAACTTAAAAAATGAGTGATTGGGTACACTGCACAAAACATTAACATCATTACCATTCTTTTCAAGCTCTTCAGAGAGGCAAGATACAACCCTATAAGGGCCTCCATATTCGAGACTTGAAACAATAAAGCAAATTTTCAAAACTGAACCAAAAGATAAGTCATTATTATTCAATGTTAAAATTTATAATATTTAAACATAAATAGTAACAATGAGTCCTACTAAAAGTCATAAACAATTGACTTTATATTGTTAAATTCCAATGTTTAATAATTGATTAATTTTTATCTAAAAATATTTTAAAAATTATGTGCATTACTCTTAGTTAAAAAAAATAGAATTTGAGACAAGATAGTTTCTGCGATACACCTATTACAATTTTTTACTATAGATTATTAATTTGAAAAAATCCCTTTATTGGCAATTCATAAAGGCAAGTATTAGAATTATAATACTAATACTAATACTGTTTAATATTGCTATGGGTTTAAATTCAGACATTGCTAAAGTAATAGCATAAATAGAAGAGGTTATTACTAAAAAAGTGATAGGTGGCTAAATTTTTCTGACTATAATCTATTAAGTATGTACCATAAAAATATAAAATACTGTATGGGTTTATTTATAATTTTCTCCATAATAGTGATTATTAATCGAATCCATAAATTAAATTTAGAGTATCTTTATAAGAAAATATACATAAAAAACTATATATAGAAATATCTTTAAATAAAAATTATTATATGATTAAATTTAGTCTATAAGTTCTTTCAATCATAAACTATATAGCACTAAGATATTTATTAAGCCTTACAAAAAAATAAACAAAAAATAGGAATTAACTAGTTGATTAAAAAATGTCTTTTCCCCGCTGCAGGTTATGGTACTCGCTTTTTGCCAGCAACTAAAGCAGTTCCAAAAGAAATGCTACCTGTTCTAACGAAGCCTCTTTTGCAGTATGGAGTTGAAGAAGCTATATCTGCAGGTATAAAAAATATGGCTATCGTAACAGGGAGGGGTAAGCGATCAATTGAAGATCATTTTGATAATGCTTTTGAATTAGAATCGCAACTTAAAGGTACGCCAAAAGAACATTATTTAGAAGAAATCCAACAAATTATTTCAAACTCTACCTTTACCTATGTTCGCCAAAGAAGTATGCTAGGCTTGGGCGATGCAATTCTAACGGGTGAACCTTTAATTGGGAATGAGCCTTTTGCTGTAATACTTGCAGATGATCTTTGCGACTGTAAAGATGATGGTGTAATCTCCAACATGATTCATATTTTCAATGAGCACCAATGCTCAGTTATTGCAATTGAAGAAATACCTATAAATCAAACTAATAAATATGGCATTATTTCTGGTGAACTGATTAAAAATTCTAAAAATTTATATAAAGTTGAAGACATGGTTGAAAAACCCGAAAGTAAAGACTCTCCTAGTAATATGGCAATTATTGGACGCTATATATTAACTCCAGATATTTTTGATATTCTTAAAAGTATTGAGCCAGGGGCAGGTAACGAACTTCAAATAACAGACGCACTTCTTATTCAAGCAAAAAAAGGGAAAGTAATTGCTTATAAGTTTGAAGGAAAAAGATTTGATTGTGGAAGTGTTGAGGGCTATATAGATGCAACAAACCACTTTGCTAAAAAACTAAAAATCGCGCACTCAATCAAGTAACTAACATTAATTTTCAGAGTTATAAAGTAAATCTTTAATTTCAGAATCTGGCTTGAATTCAGGAACAATTTTGATTAATAAATCTCTACTCATTTCATGATCAGATTTTAATAAAGAATCGAGCAATTTATATAACATTGGTTCTAGAATTTCCCACTCAATCATTTCCTCTTGGGCACTCATAATTAACTTGTTATCTGTTGGTGATACGTTTCCACCAACCAAGAGCTCTTCATAAAGTTTTTCTCCTGGCCTTAACCCCGTGAACTGAATCTCAATATCACCCTCAGGATTTTCTTCATTTAAGACCTTTAATCCACTTAATTGAATCATTTTTACAGCTAAATCATATATTAATACAGGTTCGCCCATATCCAGAACAAAGACATCTCCACCATTACCCATTGATCCAGCTTGTATTACAAGTTCAACAGCTTCAGGAATAGTCATAAAATATCTGACAATATTTTTATCAGTTACTGTGACAGGCCCACCCTCCTTAATTTGCCTCTTAAAAGTAGGAATGACCGAGCCACTAGAATCCAAAACATTTCCAAATCGGACCATACTAAAACAAGTATTGTTTTCATTTTTAGAAAAAGCCTGTAATATTAATTCTGCAATACGTTTAGATGCTCCCATCACATTTGTAGGCCTTACTGCCTTATCTGTTGAAATTAAAACAAATGTTTCTACGTGATTTTTAATTGCCGCTTCAGCTATGCTCCAGGTTCCTATCGCATTATTTAAAATACCTTCAGTTTGATTAAACTCTACTAATGGAACATGTTTATATGCTGCAGCATGATAAATAGTTTGAACTGAAAAACGATTAAAAACCTTATTAAGTCTAACTTTATCCCGTACTGAACCTAAAACTGAAAAAATTTCAATTTTTAAATCTTTAATTTTCAGCAACTCTTGCTCAATTTGATATAAAGCTGGTTCACTAATTTCAAATAAAATCAGTTTATTAGGCTTTAATAAAATTACTTGGCGACAAAGTTCAGAGCCAATTGAACCTCCTGCTCCAGTAACTAAAATAACCTTACCAGTAATATTTATTTTAAGAAGATTCTGATTTGGCCTTACTGAATCCCTGCCCAGCAAATCTCTTATATCAATTTCTAATAAATCATCAATTTTAACCTTACCTTCAGCGATTTTAGAGACACTTGGCAGGCTACGAACATGAACTGACAATTTATTCAGCTTATCAATAATTTCATTTTTCTTTTTACGTGATATAGAGGGCATAGCCAGCAACACTTCAGTGACATTATTATTCTCAATTAAAAAGTTAATTTCTTTGTATGAAAAAACAGGAATATTATTTATATAAGTCTTACCTTTGTTATCCAAGCTATCGTCAATAAAAGCCAGATGATGATACTCTTCAGATAATTGTAGAGCATGTGAAAGCTGTCTTCCCGAAGCCCCAGAGCCATAAATAATTACATTACTTTTATTATAATTTTTAAATAAATTATTTCTAGTAAATAATGATTGAGCAAAAATTCTTGAGCTACCAATAATGATAAGTGTTAGCATCCAATTAATTAATATTACTGAACGGGGAATACCTTCTACTGAAGCCATATAGGTAAATAGCCCCCAAATTACAGCATACAAAGTTACTGCCTGAGCAATCGAAATAAAAGTTTTCACTCCAATATATCTTATAACAGAGAGATACAACCTAAAGCTTAAAAAAACTGGAATAGCAATAATTGGAGCACCAAAAATAACAAAGAATAGATCCTCATTGGGCCAAACCCAATAGCCGAGTCTTATAGAGAAAGCAGAAAGTAGCACTAATATTATCAAGAATGAATCTATAAATATTAAGATCAGCTGCTTAATTTTTCGATCAAGGTCAGTTAGTTTGGTAAGTAAAGTTTTAGCCAAGCGTAATTTGCCTTAGAGTAATAGAGTTAATGCGAAACATCTTTGCCATGGAAAACCTTTATAAATGTCATCCATAAAATTTTAATATCGAACCAAAAAGATTTTTTATTGAGGTATTCTACCTCAAACTTTACTTTAAGATCAAGTGATAGCTCGTCTCTACCATTTACTTGAGCCCAACCTGTAATCCCTGGAATTAATATGTCTACTCCTTTTTTTAAACGCAGAGTCATTAAGTCATCTTGGTTAAATAAAGCAGGTCGTGGACCAACAAGACTCATATCGCCTTTAACTACTGAATATAATTGTGGCAATTCATCTAAACTTGTTTTTCGTATAAATTTTCCAAAAGATGTTGTAAATTGATCTGGGTCATCCATTAAGTGAGATGCAATAGAAGCAGTATTTTGCTTCATAGATCTGAATTTAGGCATCTTAAATATTAAGTTATTACAACCAAAACGATTAGACCAATATAATGCTGGACCTTTTGAGTTAGATTTAATAAGAATAGAAATTATAGCCATAGGAATAGCTAATAATAAAATTAAAATAATAGATAATATAAGGTCAAAGGTACGTTTCAATGTTTTAAGGGCTCTATTGCTCAGAATAAACTTCTAAAGTAGCATTATCAACAATTTTACTAGAGAATTTTTTAAGAACAAGTTTTCTACCATTTACACCATAATTTTTTCTTAACTGAATATCATCAACTAACTTGATAATACTTGAAGCAAGATCAACTGCTGACTTTATAGGTATAAGCATGCCATTATGATGATGTACTACTATTTCATTACAGCCAGGCATATCAGTTGAAATAATAGCTCTTCCGCATGAAGCCGCCTCAATAAGGACCTTAGGAACTCCTTCTGGGTAATAGGTAGGAAGACAAATAACAGAAGATAGAGACAAAAGATTTGGCATATCTTTAACATAGCCATTCCATTCAATCAATCCTTGTTCCACCCAATTATCTATTTGTTCTTTTGTGATAGAAGAAGGATTTTCATAATCTAAATCACCAGCAACTACCATCCTAAAATTTTTATTACCTTTCAAGATTCTAGACGCATCTATAAAAGTCATTATTCCTTTCTCTTTAAGAAGGCGTGAAGGGAATAAAATAATAGGGTCATCTATTATCAAATCCTCAGAAAAAAAGTAGACATCTGTATCAACTCCTGATCCATAAATAAGTCGAGTTTGCTCTCTATGAATAATTAAATTATTGACAAAAAGCTCTAAATTATCATTATTTTGAAAGATAACAACTGATTTTGTTTTTATTGAAATCTTATAAAGAAAAAGAACTATTTTTTTTAAAATATATTTATAAATATGTTTACTTTCAACAAAAATATACCCCAAACCTGTAACAGCATGAACAACACGTGGTATAAAAATAATTCTTGAGGCAAGTCCTCCATAAATATTACATTTAGCAGTTAGCAAATGAAGGACATCTGGTTTTAACTTTTTTAAAACCTTATAAATACTTATAAGAGTTCTTAAATCATTAAAAATATTTAAAGAACCTCTTTTTAAATAAATTTCATGACATTGAAAACCATGATTACGTATCTTCTGAAAATTTTTATTAATAGTAGTAGCAACATGAACTTCATAACCTTTTTTTTGCGCTAGAAGAGCTAAAGAAAGACGATGAGAGATAAAAAAATCTGGGATATTTACGATGAACAACAATTTTTTTGTCATTTTATTGCCTTAATAAAATATCCTGAAGGCGATGATGAAGTGCTTTTGCGCTTAAATACGCAAACAAAATGATTTAAAACCCTAAACAGACGTAACAATCCAAAAAAAGATTTTGAGGTAGAAATAACATCTAAAACAACATGCAATCTTGAGCCTTGGGCTTCGATTTCCAAATATGAAAAGCTTCTAAAAAGCTTTTCAAGTATGAACTTAGTGGGCCTCCAAAAATCATATGGATCTCCATGCTCATGAAACATAAATGGAATTGATAGAAAAATAGACCCAGATGTATTTAAAACCCTATGAGCTTCTTTTACAAATGCACTTGGGTTTTCAAGATGCTCAAATACTTCAATCGCCATGATACAATCAAAAGAGTTAGAACCAAAAGGCAAGTAGTGAGCATCAGCAACAACATCAACTATTTTCTTATTAACAACAATATCAAGTCTCGTATAAACATCTAAATCATCAAATAAATCTCTATAAGGATCATTACCAGAGCCAACAACTAAAATTTTTTTCCATGATTTATCAATTTTGATGGAAGATATTGAGTGATTTACAAGAATCCTTCGATTTGTTGCAAAAATCTTTTGAAGGAATTTTTTAGGATCACTTGCCATAATTATTTAATTCTTTTACAAAAACATTATTATAACAACATGAAGTCAGATACTTCATTTAAAGAAAGAACAGGCATATGATGTTTGATTGCCAAATCAACATGCTCAGGAAGAGCATACCCCCATTCCCCTAAGGCTACTGTAAAACCTTCTTTCTGGGGAGCTTTAAGGTGAGTAAAATTATCGTCAATAAAGTGAACTCTGCTATATGGAACTTTTTCTATTGCAGCAATTTTTTTTAAAGACTCAAGTTTATTTATTGATAGATTCATATGAAAAATTTTTTCCACTCCAACCTCAATACCTATTTTTGACAATAATTCTAATGAAGAGTCTCTATCTTTTCCGGTAACAATATACAGCTCACTTTCTTTATCACATTTAGTGAGAACTGAAATAATCCCATCATAATAACGATGCATAGAAAGCCAGGAAATGTAATTTTTTTTCTTAAATTCATTTCTATTTTTTAAAAAAAATTCACCATAGGTTTGGATATGATTATTTTCAAGCTTACTAAGCTTTCTTTCAAAGTCATTTTGAGAGTCAATTTTATTATATTGAGATTCAAAAACGACCAAATACTCACCCATTGCTCTAACATAATTCCTCGTTAATCTAAATTTCTTAGAGAAGTATGGCTCAGCATCACTAATTGACTTAATTAAATTAGACTTTCCAGAATATTCTTGATATGCATTCCATGCAATAACCAAACATTCATCTGTACTATCAACAATTATTCCATCTACATCAAAAACACAAATCTTTTTAGACATCTATAAAACCTCAGTATTTAAGTCATCAAAACCTTCAATTCTTACAGAATAAGTATCTCCAGGTTTTAAAAATTGTTTTGCTCGAACCCTTGGAGGAGCTCCAGTTAATATTATATCTCCTGGCTGCAAAGTCATCCAAGTAGAAAGCCATTGAACGATTTTTTCAACTGAAAAAATCATATCATCTATATTTCCCTCTCGGATAAGAATATTATTTTGGAAAGCTAGGATTTTCTTATTATGATACTCATAGTCAATATCAATATATCTTCCGACAGGACAAAAGCCATCTGCACTTTTAGATCTTGCAAGATGATGGTCCCTTTTATGGAAGTTATTACATGTAATGTCATTTGCTGGCATAAAGCCTAAAATTCCTTCATGAACACTACTGATATTAATATTTTTTAATTTATGCTTTATTACTATTGCTAACTCACATTCACCCCAGGCATCCATAGAAGGCGGCAAGTCAAAATTATTATCACCTAAAGCCAAGGCATTTATACCCTTGACAAAAACTAGAGGCTCATCAACATAACTAGAATCTTCATCAACACCTGGATAATTTAAAGCTATTCCAACAATCTTAGTAGGTTCACATGGCGGCAAAAACTTGACATCAGATATTTTTACTGATTCAGCTATATAATCTTTGAAATAAGCACTTTCAACTCCGATATTAAAAGAGCTGTTTAATATCAAAATCCTATCACTATCTATCAATCCATAATTTGGATTCATATCATTGTACAAAAATCTACAAAGATGCATATTAAGGATATTTTTTGAGGTCTATTTCTTGTATGATTTCAAGAATCCCATGCCCAATATCAATATATTCTTTTGGCATAATTTTTTTAGCCCGCTTTTCTGAATATCGATAAGGTGATGAAATATAATGATTATGATGAGGATCATTTTTTATAAAGTTAATTTCAACTTTTTTTCCAATAATTTCTCCAATCATTTTCAGCATATCAGTAGATTTGAGGACTTGAGACCCTGTTATATTTAATCTACAATTTTTATATTCATCTCCAATAGCATCAATACTTAACTGAGCTGCATCATTAACATGTATGTATTCTCTTATTTCCTCACCGTTTCCAATATAGTCAACTTTTCCTGTCTCTAATATTTGTTCAATATATTTTCTCATACTATTCCATTTTTGTGCTCCTGGGCCATAAATTGTGCCATATCTTAACATGACATATTCAATTCCATATTTTTCATTATAAGACGAAATAATATCTTCAGATGCCTGCTTGGTTGTTCTATAAAAACCCCCTCTATTGCTATAAACATACATTGTAGAGGCATAAAGATATTTTTTAACCTTTGCTTTGATGGATTCATCAATTGCTAATGCAGATCCCAATATATTTTTTTCAATGGTGTTAATTGGATCTTTAGATGCTTCTTTAATATCTGCAATACCTGCAAAGTTATATACATATTTCGCACCTTTTATTGCGTCTTTCAGGGCATCTTTATCGAGAATATCTGCTTCAAATATATTGTACTTTTCTTTATACATTTCATCTACTCTTGCATCTAATATTCTTACTGAAAAACCAATCTCATCTAACTTATCAACAACAGCTTTGCCAATAAAACCAGAGCCTCCTAATACTGTTACTATTTCTTTTTCCATAATTAGATCACATTTGTTTTTGATTAAAAAATTCACTATCTGGAACAATCCCCATTAAAGCCGCCTTATTTGCATATCTAACAACTTCTTCTGTTGCTTGAACCTCCATTGCAGCCCTGCAATCAGAGGTCATAGAGCCCATATGCGATGTTAATAAGCAATTATCTAATTCAATTAACTTTCCTGAATAGGGTTCATCAATAAAAGTATCTATCGCTGCCGCATATAATCTATGAGTTTTTAATGCTTCATAAAGATCATTCTCATTAATAATGCCACCACGTGAAGTATTTATTAGAATTGTATTGTTCTTCATACATGAAATTTCATCTTTCGTGATTAAGTTAGCAGTCTCAACTGAAAGGGGTAAATGAAGAGAAATAATATCAGCTTCTCTATAGATTTTTTCTTTTTCTGCAAATTCTACATTTTCAAAATCCGGATAAACCTTATCCTCATCTATATCATTTACTAAAATTTTTTTACACCCAAACCCTTGTAAGTGATTTATTACTTTAGCACCAATTCTCCCAACACCAATAATACCCACAGTCGATTGAGAGAGCCTGAAGCCACTATACCTTTGCCAAATATTTTGATGAATATTCATGTTAGATAAGTGAATATGCCTCAAAGTTGAAAGCATTAATCCTATTGCTAGTTCACCGACTGCTGGGGCAGGAGCATCTGGCGTGTATGAAACAATTATTCCTTTTTCCTTTGCACTATGAAGATCTATATTATCAAGTCCAATGCCAACCCTTGAAATTAACTTTAGATTCAAAGCCTTTCTTAAGACATTTTCATCTATCGGCTCAGTACCTGCAATAAGAATACTATAGCTAGGAATCATCTCAGCAAGCTCCTCAGCCTTTAATCTTCTGCCCAAAGGATTAATATCATAATCTATGTTATTTGCTTCTAATAGCTTTATTGGATAATCATCATATTGTCCAAATGGAACAGTAGTAATTAAAATTTTTTCAATAGATTTCATGATTAAATAATAATTGAAGAATGAAGAATTTCAGCAATTTTAAAGTCCTCTTCATCGTCCACATCTATACTTTTCATTTTTGATGTTTTATAGAGATACGCTTTAGGCCCAAACCAATAAGACCATTTAATCTGGTCACTTTTTTGTGCCATGTAAACGCCTCCAGTAATTTCATATGTCTCTCTTAGCTCCTGAGTTAATAAGTGCCAGTGGCCAAAAGAACAGTTTATTGGTTTAGCATTAGAATCAACAAGAAAGCCATTATGTGAAATAACAGTTATTAAACTATCATATGATTTTTTATCCATTGAAAGATATTTTGAAACAACATCTTTATAATCATTAAAAATAGGTGCTGTCGTCATAGTCCAAGCCACGATTGGATTACCAGGGACTGTATTCAACATATAATTATTGTACTCATATAGTCTTGCTTCATGGCCGCACATGTAAGGATCTCTATACAAAAAACTAGCACCTTCTTCATAAGCAATATCCTTTGCTAAGTCACTATCACTAGAAATATAAATTTTATCAAAACAATCAGATTCCTGTAATTGCTTAATTTTCAAATTCAGCAAGCTCTTTTCATTTGCAAATGGCTTAAAGTTTTTTTTCTTTACCCTTTGAGAGCCTTCTCTAACAGGGATTAAAGCAACAACTTCTTTTCTATTTTCCATTTACAATCCTCTTAAAATTTTCATTTTGTTAGATACTCCCTCATAGATAATTCCACAGTCTGCGATATAGGGAATAAATTGAACGCCAATATCAATCCACTTTTTAGCATCTTCGGGTGATTGTGCTAATATTCCTGCAGCAATTCCTGATTTTCTAATTTTTAAAACAGACTCTTTAATTATAGATAAAACTTTTTCGTTATTAACATCATCAATAATACCAAGAGATTGGGATAAGTCGTATGTTCCAATATAAATAACATCTACATCATTACATTCAAGTATTGCATCTAAATTATTAATTGCCTCAACACTTTCAATCAACAACATTGATAAAGTTGAATCATTTAATTTTTTGGTTCGATTCTTTTCACCAATCCCATAATAATTTGAAGATCTTGTAAATGCAGAAACCCCCCTATCTCCAATAGGAGCATATTTCATAGATTTTATAGCAAAATAAGCCTGATCAAAATTCTCAATTTGAGGAACTACAATTCCATGAGCTCCAATCTCTAACGACCTTAAAATATCACTCGCAGAGTTTGTCGGAACTCTAACCAAAGGAGTACATCCAGAGTTTTCCGCAGCTCTAATCATATTTTCTGAAGTTTCATAATTAAAAGGCCCATGCTCATGATCAATTACTACAAAGTCCATACCTGCTAGCCCAAAAATCTCAACTAAAGTAGGAGATGGAATTACCATCCATGTTCCAAAAACAACTTGGTCATTTTTAAGCTTTTCCTTTAATATATTAGTAAACACATACTCTCCATTTAATTATTTATCTTATTATAGTTTAGATTCATAGATGAATTTCATAATGAAATTATTGCTCATTCAAAGACAAATAAAGCTGATCATAGCTATCAAGCATTAATCTCTCATCAAATTTGGATCTAATTATTTCATAAGAATCATTAACAATTCGCATTATGTCTTCTGAAGGAAGTTTAATTAAATATTCAATTGCAGAAATAAGTTCACTTGAATTATGAGTTTTAACAATGCATAATTTATTTGATAATGCATCTCTTGCCACTCCAGTATCTGATGATATTGATAAAACTTTACACGCAATTGCCTCAACCAAAGTCAAAGAAAAAGATTCACTAATTGAGGTTGATATGTAAATATCCAAACTATTCAAAATCTGATTAATATTTTGTTGTTCACCAAGAAGCTCAACTACTTGACTTAAGTCATATTCTTCAATAAGCTTAACCAGCTCTTTATTCTGCCATTCAATTCCTGTCCCAACAAGAACAAAACGAAAATTTTTATTTTTTTTATAGAGATTTGAAGCCATTTTAATAAAAAATTTATGCCCCTTAATTGGATGCCACCTCGCAATATGCCCAACAACAATTTTAGAATCAAAAGCATAATTTTTTTTTGAATGAGTAGTAAAGTTTTCAAAATTTATACCATTATTAATAACCATCATATTTTTACTTGAATAACCATAATTAATATGATTTAAACTTGCAATTGAAGAGCAAGCAACAATATGATTAGGAATAGAATTTGAAAAAAATTTACAAAAACTTATTATTACTCTTGTTAAAAATTTATTTTCTTTTGGGCAAGCGTGGTGTAATGACCAAATTAATTTATGTTTTTTAAAAAAAATAGTAAGGATTAATCCCATTAAATCTGCATGATACATCCATGTATGGACAATATCAGGCCTACTTTCAACGTAGCATTTAATAAGCCTAATAAAGGTAGAAATAAAGTTTACAGATTTAGCAGAATAAACTTTAATACCCTTATTTTTTAATATTGATTTGTAAGGGCCACGATCAAGCAAAACAAAAACAGTGTGATTATAAGATTTATTCTCATTCAAAATTAGCTTTGCTGCTAAAAGCTGTGCACCACCATGCTCAAGACTGGTAATAATATGGAAAATTTTTATGTGTTTACTTTGCACTTATTTTAATAAACTTTTTATCTTGGAGTTAAAAATTACTACTAATTTACTATAAATTTTTAGATTCGATGATTATTACATTATATTGTGAATATATAAATGCAGAAGCAATAATAAATGGGAGCATTGGGAAAGTTCCACCACCTACAACCATCAAACTAATAAGTGAGAATGCTAGATATAAATGACCAGTCATGCTAAATGGCGTATTAGAACAGTTAATATTCCTTCTAGATTTAATATATAGTTTGTAAATCATAACCAATAGAATAAATATGCCAAAAAACCCATAACTTATAAAAATAATAAAAAAATTGCCATGAATATTTGAAATTTCCTTAAGCTCCTTAAGACCAATTCCAGTGAAAAAATTATCTCTAGCAGTTTGATAAACTAACTTTAAATGATGGAGTCTTTGTCTATTACTTGAAGATTCATACATACCAATTAATCTTGTATACCCACGATGATGAAAAGGCACATCATTAGTTATATGGTCAATTGCTATAGATATTGGTTTTGAGTATGTTTCATTATATTTAATAGAAACATTTGAGTAATTTATTATTAGAACAGCCCCAGCAAAAAGAATAAAGACTAGAGAAAAAAGCCTATATCTAACTTTAAAAATGTAACTAATTAAAATGATTGAAAGTAATGCTATAAAAGCTCTTGAACTTGCGAAATATGCCACTATGAATGATAAGAACAAACATAATTGAAAATAATAAAGTTTCAACTTTGAATGGTCTTCAGTGTAATGCAAATAAAAATAAAAAATAATCAGTGGAATAATAGAATTTATAAGCGCTGTAGCTTTTAAATATCCCCTATATCCAGGGCCATTAACCTCAAATAAGCGATCTCCAAAACCTAAAAAGTACAATGCCAAATAAACAAAAATAACAAAACTGAACATATAAAATATATATTTAATCATTCTACCAATATTCTCTTGATTATTAGGTAAAGACCGTAAAATTAAGTAAAAAACTAGTAACTCAGCTCCTTGAATTAATTCTTTCAACACAAATATGGCATCTTTGGAAAATAATGCATTATGAAAAAATTGATATATGATTAATAGGCAAAATAATTTAGCCCAACTATCAAATTTGACATAGAGTAGTTCTTTAAAAAATACAATTGAACAAACAGCAAGAAATGCATCAAAAAGTAAAATATTACCAAAAATAGGACCTCTATGAATATATAAATTCTGTGCTGACGCAACTATCAATATTGCTATTAATATTACTTTAAAGGCTGGAGATATGATTATCGGCATTTTTAAATACAATTTAAGATAAGCTGCAATAGTTATTCTTTAAAATACAAAATTGTTTTATTTAGACCATCATTAAAGCTTACTTCAGGCTGCCAATTTAATATTTGACTAGCCTTTTTAATGTCTGCATATAAAGCCATATTTTCATCTTTTCTATAAGCTATTTTTCCAAAATCAGGATTACCTGTCCCAATTACATCTTTGATAGTTTGAATAACTTTTTTTATTTTTACAGGCCTTCCTGAGCCTAAATTAAAAATTTCTCCAGAAGACTCATCATTTGTGAGTGTAAGTAAAAGGCCTCTCGTGATATCATCTATATAACAGAAATCTCGCAACTGTTCCCCCTCAGAAACAGAAAAACTCTTTCCACAAAGACAACCTTTAATAATTTGAGGCAAAAAACGCTCACTATTTTGACCTGGGCCATATACAAGAAACAGTCTAATAACAACTATTGGAAGTTTTTCAGAACGATAGAGCATTGAAAGTAGTTCTTTAGCAGCTAGCTTTCCATAAGAATATGGTGAAATTGGTAAGCCTTCCATTTTCTCATTTTGGGGAGCAGGAGAATTTCCATACTCATCGCTACTACCTATTTGAACAAACCTCTTAATAGGTTTCCAATTAATTGTTTTGAGAATATTAATCAACCCTAGTAAATGACTTTCAATAACTTCAGTTCCTCCATTTAAAAAACTACTATGGTCAACATATCCTCCTAGATTAACAACATAGTCAAAAGAACTATTTTTTAAATTTTCTTGCAAATTTTTTAAGTTTCTAATATCACATTTAATATAATGAATCTGTTTTATAGGCTCCTGAGGAGGCCCATTAAGGGATAAAACTGTAACTGAATAACCACTCTCTATAGATTTATTAGCAAGGTTTCTACCTATAAATCCAGTGCCGCCAATAATTAATAGTTTTTTAATCTCCATTAAAATTTATCCTAACTTTGTCCAGGGCGCATTCCCAGATTTATACATTTCTTCTAAGGTATCTTTATCCCTTTTTGTATCCATACATTGCCAAAAACCATCATGCTTATATGCAACTAACTCTCCCATTTTTGCTGCCATTTCAAGAGGTTCTTTTTCTAAAACCGTACTATCACCATCAATTAAGTCGAAAAAAGCGGGTTCAATTACAAAGTACCCTCCATTAATCCAGCCCTGCTTTGTTTGGGGTTTTTCATCAAATGAAGTAACTTTATTTCCCTCAAGATTTAATTCACCAAATCTAGCAATTGGATGAACTGCAGAAACTGTGACCATCTTGCCATGATTATGATGAAAATCAATCAATTCATCAATATTAATATCAGTCAAGCCATCTCCATATGTCAGCAAGAAAGTTTCGTTACCAATATAATCACGCAACCTCTTAACCCGACCTCCTGTCATTGAGTTAAGCCCTGTATTAATAAGAGTAACCTTCCAATTTAAATCATTTCTTTCATGAGCTGAATGCTCTCCAGTTTCAAGGTCAATTGTAAAATCTGAGCTCAAAGCCTTATAATTTAAAAAGTAGTCTTTAATATACTCAGACTTGTATCCAAGAGCTACAAAAAAATCATTATGATTATACTTTTCATAGATTTTCATGATGTGCCAAAGTATTGGATTTCCACCAATTAAAACCATAGGCTTAGGAATCAAATCTGTATATTCTGACAATCTGGTCCCAAAACCACCAGCTAAAATAATTACCTTCATTATTTACTTACTCCATTCATAATCAATTTCATTTAAATCTCTCCTAATAAATTCTTTTGCATTGTGAGAAATATCAGCTATGTTTAATAATAGGGAGTTTGAATTTGCTAAGCCTTGAAAACCTAGCCAAATCATTGGAGGAATAGTTAATCTAGAATAATTTATTCTAGACATGGTAAATTCTTGAAATGCACAATGAGATTTAATACGCTCATCATATAAAACAAACTTTATTTTTCCAATCGGAACAGTAATATTCAAAGTCATGCTCTTGTGTAACTTCCATGCCCTAATAGCTTTAGGTTCTATTTCTGAAAAATAAGCTTCGCCAAAACCATTAAAGCCTGAATCAGTATTTTTTAGAGAATGTAGAACATTACCACCGGAGGTTTCAATAATTTTTAAAGGAGTGATCAACACATCATGAATCATAAATACTCCATTTTATATTTCTAGATTTTGAATAATCAATATACTCTGAAATTTGTTCAACAGAAAAATCATACATTGAGTTATCAAATTTTTCGTAAAAAACCTTATACCACTCAACAGTCATTTTTACTGTTTCTTCAAACTGTAAAGAAGGCAACCAATTTAGATCAAACAGTGCTTTATCACAGTTCAACTTTAGCAAACCAGCTTCATAAACAGGACTATTCTCTTCAGAAGCATCTTTCCATTGAACTTGCTCCCAATATTTTGACATTTCACGAATTAGATCGCCTACTGGATAATTTTGGGATGAGGATGGGCCAAAATTGTAGGCCTGCCCATGGCATTCATTTGAATTTACTAAGCTTGATGCTAATAAAAGATAACCACTTAATGGCTCCAGTACATGCTGCCAAGGTCTTGTTGCATTAGAATTACGAATAATTGCAGGTTTATTTTTTGACCAAGATTTCATACAATCGACAACAATTCGATCTTTAGCCCAGTCACCCCCTCCTATTACATTACCAGCACGAGCAATCCCAACTCTTATATTAGAATCTTGATTGTTAAAAAAAGATGAAATATAGCTTCTAATTGCTAATTCTGCCATCCCTTTAGAGGCACTATAAGGATCTTTACCACCAAGCCGGTCTGTTTCTTTATATCCCCAAGCCCATTCCAGATTATCATAGGCTTTATCACTAGTAATCATTACAATTACAACTTTCTTATCTATACTTCTTAAAGACTCAAGTATATTGGCTGATCCAATAGCATTGGTTGTTAAAGCGGTCAAAGGATCATCATAAGAAGGCCTAACTAAGGCTTGGGCTGCGAGATGAAAAACAAAATCTGGCTGAGCCTTTTTGATAATTCTTGAAATTTCCTCAATATCTCTTATATCTGCATATTCTTGATGAACATGATCAGACATTTTTGAAGCCTCATAAAAAGAAGGTTTTGTAGGAATATCTAAAGAGAGTCCTACTACCTTTGCACCCAATAAATTAAGCCAAACTGAAAGCCATGATCCTTTAAAACCAGTATTTCCTGTAATTAATACAGTTTTATCGTAAAAAACATTGTCAAATAATTTCTTCATTTCAATAATATATAATAATGAGATGTAATAATAAAATTTATAAATAAAAAATCTGATTAACTGTCAAACAATAATGCTACAGAAGCACTATCAACTTTTTTAAAGTACCTTTTCCTCAACAATTTATTGACATAAATATATTTATTCTGATCAATTAAAGAGGAGATATATTCTGATAAATGTGTTTCATCTACAATAATTTTATACAGATCAGCTGGCACAGAGTTAGGTATTGAAACATTCATAACACCTGCTTTTGATCCGGCAACTACAACTGGAATTCCAATTGCCATTGACTCAATACAAGTTGTTGATGCACCACTAATTAGTAATCTAGTTTCAAAGATACAATCAATAAAGCTACTAACTATAAATTTAACTCTATTATCATTAACAAGCAGCAATTTTTTTATTTTTAATTGACTATAAGTAGGATGATACTTAACTCTTACTTTTAATAAAAAGTTTCTTGGAAGAAGTTCTAATGTTTTATTTAATAGATCTAATATACAATTTGCTTCAGTAATTGATATTGGTAATGTAATTAATATATTGAACTCGTTGAGGTTTTGAATTAATATCTTATCCTCCCAAAGATAGTTGTATCTAAAAGAGGGGCCAACTAGAACATTAATTTGGTTATCAAACTCTTTCAGATTGGAGACTAAAGCCTCACCAATAACAATATAAATATGGGGTGTTTGCATGGATAATCTTTCAAATATTGTTGGGTGAAGATTAATAAGGTAAGCGGCTGAGTCAATTATTCCTTGGTACCCAATCGTAGAAACTTGTGGCAAAAACTTATTAAAGCCAAGCATAAATCCCTTACTAGCAAGGTTATTCTCATGCCAATCAACAAACTTAGCAATATTAATTTTATTCGTTTTAAGTCTATACACAAACCTATAATTTAATAATGCCTCAATAATCTTATAATCAAAGGAATGAAAATTGAGTTCAGATTTAATGAGATTTGTTATTTCAAAACCCTTAAAAAAAGTTATAGGTGTTTTAATAAATAAAACCCTTGACGATGAGAAAAATGCATAAAAATAGTCATTTATTCTCAAAATATCACTTTTTAGTAAAAAATTAATATCAGATAGCTTAATTTTTTTAAATAATTTAATATAGTTTTGAAAACCACCAGGAAATCCAGGTACAAAAACAATATTATCTGCTTGATTTTTATTCAGATATGAATATAAGTTTGGATAATAACGGTCTATATAACTTTCTTTGGTGAGCTCATCAGGACTATTTTTGAAAATATGTGTTGAAAGAAGAATTAACGGAGAGCTTCTGGTGTGTATATTTTTTGAAGTTAATGATTTGGCTATTATTGTCATTATGACAAGAAAAAATGATCTAATAAATTTTTTTAAGTAAAGATATGAAGTAAAGAAGGGCCATTTTGTCCTTTCGTACTTGATATATATTGGAAGTTTTTTTGAATTACAATATTTCTTTATAGAGATAGATAATTGTTTATCATAAATTACTATTTGCTCTAAACTAGGATTATTTTCAATATTAAACCTAATGAGCTCAAGATTACAACATCTTGAAAATAATGGACTAAAATCTGGCTCTCTGCTTGCTACACTTGATAAAATCCATGAAGGATGATAGTTTTTTATCGAAAAATTTTCAATTAATAAATTAAAATCATTCCTAATATTTTTTTCAATTAAACCATATTGATTAATGTTTTTATCTGTTAAATCGTTAAGATCTAGAATTAAGTCTTCAGATTTCATTCTAACTAATTATTATTATTTTAAACAGCATTAACAACCTTCTACCTTCAATATTCGAATTTAATTTAATTTTCAAGACGGAATATAATTTTGATAGATAGTTTAATCAAGATAGTCATTATTTATTATATTTTTGAAGTATCTAGAAAATTTGGCTCAATCTGACATTTCATCCCTTTACAGAAGGTGATACCTTTTTTCCACTCACTTCTTGACGAAATATAGACAAAAGTTAGCCCATACTTTGAAGCTGTTGAGTAATCCAACAAAGAATCTCCAAAATAAATAGCTGGAAAAGAAATATCAGAATTTTTAATTATTTTTTTTAAAATATTAGTTTTAGTTCTTGGGCTTCCAGAGACTTTTGTGAAGTATTGGATCAAGTTACGTTTTTCATAAACATCTACTAATTCTTTTTGATCGCTGCCAGAAATGACATGTACAGTTTTATTGTGTTTTTTTAGTAACTTGAGAAAATTCTCAACACCAGGCATTAGTTCAGCTGACAACAAAGCTTGCTTTGAAAAATATGAGTACTTTTCAAGAGCTTTTTTTAATGGAGCTGCATAATTTTTTTCTTTCTTTATTGTCACATAAAAATATTTGATTTTTTCAAAACGAGAAACACCACCAAAAGCTTTATGGTAACTTAAAAATTCTTCAATTAACAATATGTCTTCTCCTTCCAAAGCTTTTACAAATGCCTCAGACTTTGCACCGTTAGAGTCCATAACAACTCCATCATTATCAAATACTACAGATTTGTAGTTATTTATGATTTGAGTTAAGTGCATTTTCAACTCTTTTTACATCTTCAGGATAATCGACAGAAATAGAAGATTGACTGACTTCTATCATTTTTACAGGGACGCCTATTTCTAAAAATCTTAAAATCTCAATATCTTCTATTGACTCCAATGGCGTTTTGGTAGCTTGTTCTGCAAATCTTTTCAAAGTTTCTTTTGGAAAAGCATATATACATACTTGTTTGTATGCAGTCACCATAGTTTTATTTTTTGTTAATGGAATTGCTGATCTACTCATATATAACAAATTATTGTTAATATTGACAACCACTTTAGGGACAGCAGAACTTTGAAAATCAGCTTCCTCTGTTATTTGACACATAGCATTAATTACAGCTTGCGGTGACTTGGCGCTAAAACTAATGACAGATTTTATATCTTCTGGACTAATTAATGGCTCATCACCTTGTACATTGATAAATATATCTGCCTCTAACTTTAATGAGGCTTGATAAACTCTATCAGAACCAGTTAAACATTCTGGAGTCATAATAGTATTCATAGAATTCTCAATACAAAAATCATAAATGACTTTACTATCGGTTGCAACATGAACATCCTTTTTAGGTATTGCCTGAATACATTTTTTCCAAACTCTTTCAATCATTGAAATTCCATTAATCTTAATCAAAGGTTTGCCGGGAAACCTACTAGATTGATATCTAGCAGGTATTATTATTTTAAATGTTGGGACCATAGATACTTTTCTGAAGAACTGGGTATGAAGTATTAGTTATTGAGATAATAGGAATATTCAATGTATTAGCATCCTCAATGTCTTTCAACATTTTTATCATCTCAGATTGCTTTAAATCTTTTTCTTTATAACCATCAAAACCATATAAATAGATCTTACTGGGATTTCCTAAAAATAATGCAGAAAAAACATAAGCATAGACAGCTTCAAAAGGAATTGTAGAATTCAATTCATCTGAGACAAAAGAATTAGAGTTTATTTTGACAGGATGGTGCAACACTCTCTCTTGTAAATCATTTGATAAAGCTTCAGATGGCACAATATTAAATGGCATAAGAATTCTTCCTTTCAAGTTTTTAATTTTATCAATTTCAGCAACTATTCTAAACTCATTTAAGAACGCAAAAATATCAACTAGTTCAAGTGGAAGATGTTCAATAATATTCAAAGATATCACTACAGGTTTTGTATTTTTTATAAATCGAATTAACTCTTTTGAGTGCCTTTTCCCCTCATTTCCAGGACCAAGCAATAATACAGAATTATTATTTAAAAATAATTCAGCATTCCATAAGTCTTTAATTTCACAACTTACTTCTTGTTTTATTTCCTTAAACTCAGAGCCGACATGTTGGTCGATAAGCTTATACATTGAATCTAACATTTGATCAGGGGAATACCTATCTCTTGAAGCCATTAACTCCATTATATGATTAGGATGAAGTGAATACCTTGAAGAGATTTCATAGAAAAGGTTATAACCCCATTGATGCTTATTTTTTAATTTTGTAAACTCATCTAAAATCATACCAAACAGCTTTTTAGGCTTATACATAATTAAAGAATCTGGGCTTATTTCATTAATATCAAGCATTAAGCGCTCAGTACTTGCATTACCCGCACCTCTACCCATACCTAAAACAGTTGTGTCTATCCAATCTACATTAGCGTTATAAGCAACAAGTGCACTCGCACACGCCCTTCCCTGATTATTATGCAAATGAACACCTATTTGTGAATTCCATGATGCCTTAATTAAATTAATCTTTTCTATTAGCATTGATTGACTTAAGTTACCAAAAGAGTCAGCAATACAGAAAATATCGATCTCACATTTATTCATTAAAGTTTCCAAAATAAGCACTAAATCTTTGTCAGAAATGTTGGTCACTTTCATCAAATTTAGACTCACTTTATAACCTTTTTTCTTCAAAAGGTTAATAGCCGGAATAATATTTACAACACTACCTAAGTCACTAGCAATTCTTACTAAAGAAATTATTGAATGATCTTTGTCTTCAAACAAATCATCTATTAAATTTTGGCACTCTTCAATCTCATTTGCATTTACCATAACTGCAACTTCAAGGCTCTTTGGTATATCGAGAGATTTAAGAAATTTTTCAGAGCAATAATAAAATGGGCCATAAAATTTATCATTTTTTAATGATCTATAACCAATTTCTATACAATCTATATTAGATTCATAAATTTGCTTAATATATTTCTTTGACAAGTCTATATCAAAATCCCACTTATTGTAGTAGCCACCGTCTCTAATTGTGCAATCTAATATCATATTATTTAGTATTTTTTTAAAAAGGAATTTACAACAAAATCATTTACATAGATTAAGATTTTACTACTTCGCTTTATACTTAATCTTTTAAATTTAGAAAACTATCTATTATGAAGATAATTTCACTTCTGCTACTATTAAATCGACTCCATCTTAGCGCTTATTCTGAGTTTATGGTTAGAAGAGAATTATTATTCATTTATTATTCTTTAAAATAAGATTTTTATCATGATAAATATTTTTTTTTCTTAAAAAGTTTGAGAAAAATTTAAAGTATTTTATTATCATTATTACAGGCCTTAAGTTAGATTTAAATGGATACATTACTGAGAGCAAGAACATCAAATATCCTTTTTTTCCTTTACTTTTCAAAAAGCTTTTTCTAGCCTTTTTCAAATCGCCAAGCTGCCAATAATGACGGCCCTTCAATATATTTAATCTTGAATTAAACCTAAATAAAGAGAAATCATTCACTAATGCCTGACTCTTACAATAAGTATTTATACTATCCTCTAGATATAGAAGCTCTTTAATAGAAGCTGCATTATGAAGTGAAGAGGTACTTGAGTTATGTAGGTATCTTATAACTAAGGCTTCATTGATATATTTAACCTTACAGTCCCCAGCAAATCTTATAAATAAATCCCTATCGCACTCAATAGTAAGACTATTACTATACTTTTGATTTAAATTTAGATAAGCATCTTTTTTAAACATAACACTTGAAGTTGAAATAAAATCCTTAGCAAGTAAAGAATTAAAAATATTATCAAATCTTGGAACAGCATAATCAAATAACAAAAAATTTTTTCCTAGTCCTTCAGATATTTCTGCATTTGAAAAGACAAAAGACACATCATCATTAAATAGCTTAGTTTGCTTTTCAATCTTATCTGATCTCCACTCATCATCTGCATCAATAAAAGCTATAAAATCTCCCTTAGCTAGCATTATTCCTTGATTTCGAGCTTGGCCTAATGAAGTTGTCTTCTCATTTCGAAAATAACTAATTATTGAACCATACTCTTTTGCAATTGCCCCACTTAAATCTGAGCTTCCATTATCAATAAAAACAATTTCATAAACATCAAAAGTTTGTTTTAAGACAGACTCAATTGATCTTTTTAAAAATCTCTCTCCATTGAGGCAGTTTAGTACTACACTGATTAACATATATATTTTATTAAAACAATATTCATTTCGGCTATGGATTTCAAATATTTAATACAATTATTGCTGGAGTTAAGTTAAGCGCTTAAATCCTGAGTGAGCAATAGGGCCTTTGAGTAGGCTATCTAAAGTTCCATTTTGATCTGCAATTTTTATTATATTAAAAACCTCATTAACAGAGTCAAGATAGCTCTTAACATGATGAATTTGATGAGCATAATTAGAATAAAACCTATTAGAAGCTAAAAAATTTCTATCTAGCATTAACTGGACAAACAAAGTCATCATTGCCTGTCCATTTGCATAATTAAAACGAAAGTTACTAAGTGGGTAAATTCCTGAAACATGAATATCCAAATTATTTTTAATGCCTGCATTAATCCAGCCTTCTTGAACCATTTTCCCAATTAAACTTAGTTTTTCATATGCATTATTAGCACAAAACTTCTTAATTGTTGCAATTGCAGCTACTGGCCCTATTCTTTCAGTCCAATATGTACTACTGATAAAAGTTGATTGAGCAGATTGCATAATTGACTCTTTTCCAAATATTATTCCCATTGGATAGCCATTACTCACTCCTTTAGCAAATACTGCAATATCAGGATTGACTCCATAAAGAAGATGAGCGCCTCCATTATTAATGCGAAAGCCAGACGTAATTTCATCAAAAATTAGAATTGCACCGTACTCATCAGCTAGAGCCCTTACGCTTTCTAAGAAGCCTGGATCAGGCTCAATATTTCGAATTGGCTCCATTATAATAGTTGCAATTTCTCCATAATTCGAAACCATAATTGCTTTTAAACTATCTAAATCATTATATTTAAATGGCAATGCTGTTCCAATTAACCCCTTTGGCACTCCCAAGGGCTCTAATCCAGGCAAAAGATGGTCTTGAAGCTCATTACCCTCTTTAAGATTAGCAGCTAGGTACCAATCATGCCAACCATGATAGCCACAGAATGCAACCTTATCCCTTCCTGTATGTGCACGTGCTATTCTTACAGCAAGAGTCATAGATTCACCACCACTGCGAGTATATCTTGCCATCTGGCCCCATGGGTGGAGATCAGCCATAAGTTCTGCAAGCTCAACTTCTTCAGCACAATTCAACGAAGTGCTATTTCCATTTTTAATAGCACTAATGACAGCATTATCTATATCTGCATCACAATATCCAAAGATGTTAGCACCAATTCCAGATATGCTCATATCAATATATTTATGGTTATCAAGATCCCAAATTTCTACACCATTAGCTTTTGAATAATAACCAGGCCAGATTCCTGGGGCAAACATTTCTGGCCTTTTAGATAGAAGCTGATTTCCTCCAGGGATTCTTTTTCTTGCTTTAACTTGAACATCTTGATTTTTATTCATTTTTTAAATCTTTATTTAATGAGGCTTGCCACCCAGCATTGGGTTCGATTTTATTATTGATTTTATATATTTCTAGATTATTATCAAGAAATTTTATGACATCTGACAAAGAAAAGATTTGACCTTCAATATATATATCTTCTAGGATCTTTCTTACTAAGAGAAAATCTTCGTAATAATCTACTGTCAAACGATATCGAGATAAATCATAGGCAAGATTTACACGAAAACAATTGAAAAGTTTAATATTTTTCCAAAAATAAAAAGTTACATGCTCTCTTTCTGACGGTTTTTTAGCATTAATCCATGCATTTCTTAGGCTTGTCATAGAAAAAACCTCTACATCCATCCCCTCAGGATAGCTAGCTCCATCTGGTGGCGCAGTATTTGCAACATAATCATATGTACCATTTTTATAAACCTTAACAATAGCATCTATTATTGAAGGATCAATAATAGGGCAATCTGCAGTTAAACGAACTATTACATCTGCATTTGTATTTTTTGCAGCTTGGTAATATCGATCTAAAACATCATCTAAACTTCCACAAAAATACATCATCTGATTTAATTCACAGAATCTTACTAGCTCTTTGTCACTTTTTTTACTGCTAGTTGCAATAATCACTTCATCAATTTCAGTCGAGGCAATTACTCTTTCATGCATATATAATAAAAGTGCTTTATTTTTGACTTGCATCAACACCTTACCAGGAAGACGACTTGAATTCATCCTCGCCTGAATTATTGCTACTGTTTTCAACTAATTTTTCCCAACCACTTGTGATACCAAAGCTCTGAAGTGCGAGTTAAAAAGCCACAACGCTGATATAGTCTTTGGGCGCTATAATTCCTTCCTTGAGTTACTACATCTATATAAGTAATACCATCAGCATATAAAGCTTCGATAACTTTATTAAGCATGTACCTTCCCAAGCCCAGATTAGAGTGCTTTGGACTTATTCCAAGAAGACCAATTGAAGCAGAATTATTTTGGTTATATTTGATTGAGCAAAAGCCTATCGGACTATTATTTTCATATATAGCATAGCAAAAATCATCGAACTCTCCCAACACTGACTTTTTAATCCATCCACTATAAAACCCATCTACTTTTTTAGTATCAAAGTTTTTGTCGTAGTAGTATCTACTAGAATGGTATATACCTTTAGCGTAATCTACTAAGATTTCTATATCAGATTTGGTTGCCTTCCGAAAATCAATTTCTTTCTTGTCTTCTTGAATTATAAAAGTTTCATTTATTGGCCTTTCCATTGTTAAGCGAATATCAACAAAAGAATATTTATTCTCTTCAGCGATTTGTACACTTAACAAATCATGGCAATTACACTGGAATTGTATTAAATCTAAATCTTCAGACTTTGTAAAGCCTTGCACATACTTTTCAATATTTTTTGTTAGGCATAAACTAGATAAAAAAGCAATATTTGATCCAAAAAATTTACTATCCCACTTTAATCTATAAATTACACTTGCAATTTGAGTAAGCCTTTCTTGAACTTTACTTTGCATGGTCATTATTTTTAAACTCTTAAGGGAAATCTGCAAATATTTTGCTATATCTTCCCCATATTTTCCATGGGCCAGAGCTGGAAGTAAGTAATTTATTCCATAGAAATACTTCAAATTAACCTTTTCAAGAGGGTCAATAATGATATCAACTATATTAGAAAGATCATTATTTGAGCCAATTAATATTTGGACAACATTATTTTCAGAAAGTGTTAAAGAGAGTTCTTTACTTACACTATTTGGAATTACTATTCTTTTATGATTTTCAACTTTAACATATTGAATTAGTGCGGCATCATTTGTATATTCATAGACTTTAGATTCGGGAAATTTAGCTCTAAAAAAAATAGCCATTTCGTCATATATATAATCTTTGATAGTGGCATTTAGAACCACTTGACGAAGAATTAGCATAATTAGTTTTTTCGACGATACTGAAGTATTTCTTGCTCAGCCTCAATACTCTCCCATGCTGGACTACCTATCATTTCATTAACAATCTTACATCTCTTAATTAGCTCTTTCAGTTGCTGAGGTTCTGAGCTAATTAAGTGATCAGGCCCATTCATTGATTGAGACAAAGTAAAGTGCTTTTCAATGACTCTTGCACCACAAGCTACCGCAAATTGTGACGCCTCTATATCCAAAGTGTGGTCAGAATAACCAACTATTGAATCATATCGCGCCTCTAATGCAGAAATTGTACTTAAATTTAAAGATGATAGGTTTGGTACAGGATAGGCTGAAATGCAATGAAGCAGAACTGTAGGAACATCTTTTAAGATATTCATTGCAATGTCAATTTCTTCCATGTTTGCCATGCCTCTTGAGATGATTACTGGTTTTTTTTGAACAGCAATATCTTTTAATAAAGGTGTATTTACCAAGTCAAATGAGGCTACTTTAAAGCATGGGGAATTTATTTGAGTAAGAAATTCTACTGACTCAGAATCAAAGGGAGTTGAAAATGCAATAATTTGACAACTCTTAGCGTACTCAAATAATTCTTCCTGTTGCTCAAAAGTCAATTCACATTGTTTAAGTATACTAAAAATTGGAGAGTCTTTTAAAACTCTTTTTTCTGTAATGTAAGTTTGAAATTTAACAGCAGAGGCTCCCACTTCTTTTGCTTTATCTATCAACTCAAATGCAGTATGCATATCTCCATTATGGTTAATTCCAACTTCTGCAATTACAAAAACTGGGGAATCTTTTCCTATATTTTGGGTACCTATTTGAATTTCATTTTTCATATTAATTTATTAGAGATATTATAGTAACTTACCAGCTAGAAAACCCGCCATCTATTTCAATATTTTGACCAGTAGTATAGCTTGATGAATCACCCGCAAGGTACAGAGCAGCACCAACCATCTCTTCCGTTTTAGCCATTCTTTTCATAGGGGTTCTATATGCATAGCTTTTTTGAAACTCTTCACCTTGAGGGTTTTCAGGATTTAGAATCCCACCAGGACTAATACAGTTAACTCTAATATTTCTATCGGCAAGGTGAGTTGAAAAATACTTAGTCATCTGAATAACGCCTGCCTTTGAAGCACCATATACTTCTGAGTTTTTTCTTGGCAAATCAATATAAATCCTAGAGTCAGGACTTACTGTTCCATATAAAGATCCAATATTGATGATTGAACCTACAGATTGTTTATATTTATCAAATAAATTTACATAAGTTTGAATATCAAAAAATAATGCCTTTAAGTTTATATCAATTACCCAATCAAAATCTTCTTCAGTTCTTTCCTCAAAATTATCAAAAGTACTAACTCCAGCATTATTTATTAAGACATCAATTTGTTTATGAGTCTTAATAAGGGTCTCATATATTTTTTGTTTTTTTAAAAGATTTCTAGCATCAAGTTCAAAATACTCAACACCAGCTAATTGATTTAGATTTATATCAATATCTACGCCTAGAACTTGGCAGCCAGAATCTCTAAATGCTCTACAAATAGCTTTACCAAGCTGGCCACAAGAGCCAGTTACTAAGACCACCTTATTACTTAAGTTAAATAGGTTTTCTATATAGCTCAAACTAGCTCTCTTACTCTTTTTAATGAGGCCTCTAGGTTTTCAATATCACGATAATATTCAACAGTTAAATATTCAATACTTTTGTATTCTTTAATCAATCCCTGAATCTCTAAAAGCTCTTCATCATCAGGAAAATTATGTGCATCATATGCAAGTTCTTTTTCTTTATCAATACCAAATGTACAAATATGCAATTGAATAGTTCGGTCTAAAGGTAAATCATTTTTATATCGATCAAAGTTCACATTTTTATTAAAGCAAGTAACCCTGGCGTGAGAAAGATCAAATAAAAACTTTAAATCATTATCATAAACAATCTTAGAGATAAAGCTGGCTTCAGTTACATCTCTATAGGCCTCTGTAGGATAATAATTATTATTTTCAACAGCAATACTTACGTCACTTCCAAACAAAACCTTAATTTCAGAAAAATTACTCCTAGCTATATCAAACATTTCATCTTGAGAGTACTCTCTTCCACCCAATTTAAACATATTTTCTGACAAAATTGGCGCATCACAACATGAGGCAAGATGGAATGTAATTAGACGAAGATCAGGCTTACTATTCTTAATTTTTTTTAAAAAGCTCCATTCCTCTTTACCCCACTGATGAATTGGCTGTAACTCACAGTGAAATAATGTTTGATTATCAATAGTTGAATCTATACTTCTATCTCTGCATTCAAATTCATCAGAATTATCAATAATAATTTTTTTATAGTCACTATTCTCAAATAAATGTGAAATTGGGGTAGCTAATTTAATCATTAAAAAATCCTTTTATTGTTTTACAAATATATTTAACATCTTCTATGCTCAAATCATAATACATTGGAAGTCTAAGAAGCCTTTCACTTTCTTTTGAAGTAAATTGATCCAAACCATTAAAATCATTATATTTTTTGCATTTATTTGATTCATGAAGTGGAATATAATGAAAAACAGCTTGTATTTGATTTTTATTTAAATAATCTATCATTTTCTGTCTCTGTTTAATATCTCTAAGCTTAATATAAAAAATATGTCCATTATGCTTTATATCATCCCTTGGTGATTCTTGAGTTTCAAAATAAGGAGAATTTTTTAGATTTTTATAATACTCTTGCCATAATAATAATCTTTTTTTATTCACCCTTTCTGCCTGAGTAATTTGAGCCAGCAAGAAAGCAGCATTTAATTCACTAGGTAAGTAACTGCTTCCAATATCTACCCACCTATACTTATCTACAACACCTTTTAAAAATAAACTTCGATTTGTGCCTTTTTCTCGAACTATTTCTGCCCTATCAAGAAATTTTTCATGATTAATAGTAATTGCACCTGCCTCTCCACAATGAAAGTTTTTAGTCTCATGGAAGCTAAAGCAGCCCAAGTGACCAATTGATCCTAACGCCCTTCCTTTGTAGGATGACATTAGTCCTTGAGCAGCATCTTCAATTACATATAAATTATACTTACTAGCAATATCCATGATTATATCCATTTCACAAGCTACTCCTGCGTAATGAACTGGGATTATTGCTTTTGTTTTTTTGGAAATTGCTTTTTCAATCTTAGTTTCATCAATATTCATAGTGTCAGGTCGAATATCCACAAAAACTACTTTAGCACCCCTTAGAATAAATGCATTTGCAGTTGAAACAAACGTGAAACTTGGCATTATAACTTCATCTCCAGGCTCAATATTGATTAAGATAGCTGACATTTCAAGTGCATGAGTGCAAGAAGTTGTTAGCAAAACTTTTTTTGATTTTGTATTATTCTCAAGCCATGAATTACATTTCTTTGTAAACTTTCCATCACCTGAAAACTTTACGTCATCAATTACTTTAGAAAGATTATGTATTTCAGTTTTTAAAAGCAATGGGATGTTGAATGGAATTATTTTCATATTAAAAATTAATAACTATTACTAATAATATTATACTATCAAAAAATTAGATTTTACTTTATAGACTATGCATATATTCTGGATATAAAATAAAATGATTAACCTGCTAACAAGATAATTTTATAAATTTCTCTTGAGTTTTTTTCACCACTTTATCAATATCTTTGGAGCTACTCAGCTCTTTTTGCAGATTGGAAATAATTAAGCCAGTTCTTTTATATGCGAGACCATCTTGAAATGGATCTAGAATTTTATGATATTCCTGACTTTCTTGAAATGAAATTCCTTTATTATTTATTTGATTAATAATGGCCTGTTCTAAAGTATTAATATCTCTAAAAACCACCTTATCCAATCCATTTTTATCAAAACTATTATTCATTTTACTAAAATTTGCGTGAAAACTTACTGATCCAGAGAAACACCCTTCAGCTGCAGCAGAGCTAATCCCAATTCCTAATACTAAATCACTAGCCATTGAAACTAAGGCTGGACTAGCTTTAGTTCTCTCAGAAGTTCCATAAAAAACCCTAATACGCCCACTATTATGAAATTCGTCTAAAGCTTTGAATTTTGTTAGATAATTCATAAATTCAGTTCTTCTTTTAGGTTTAAAAAAAACAACTAATTTTTTATAATTTTTTAATAGGCCTATCAGCATATGATAAATATCCATTTGCATATTTTCCGAAAATGGAAGATCGTTTCTAAGTACATTATCAAAATATGAAATAACAAAATTATTCCTATATTCATATTCTAATTTTTGAGATTCTTTTCTTACGGAGTCAAAATTATGATCTGAAGGAAAGCCAACTTGAAATACAGCTTTATAAGGATAATGCGAAAAAAAATCCTTTGACACAAAGTAATTACTCCAAACAAAAAATATATCATAGCACTTTTCAATATCGACCTGTGCCATTGCATAATTACTCCAATGCGAGCCTAAATATAGACCATTACAAAGTTCTAAGGCTTGGGCTTTAACTAATTTATCTGGATCAAAGTCATACATTGTCCATAAAAGTCGAATATCAAATTGGTTATAAATTGATTTCCAAAAGTAGCTTCTAATAAAATAAAAGCTTTCTTGGTAATTAAACCAACTAGACCTATTATTAAATAAAATTGAATTAATAGTTAAAATAGCTCTAGAAAAAGTTAATAAAAAAAAATTCACATCAGTAAAAATATATTTAGGTTGATAAATCTTTTTTCGATTAAGCATCCTATTTTTTGCAAACTTAAAAATATTTCCAGAAACATTAATGAGCTTAATTCCAATTTTATTAAAATTATTTAGTGATTTTTGATCATAATCAATAGTAGTAAGTCCAATTACTGATGACAAGTTAATTTCAGAATTTTTTAACCAGTAACTATCATTGATAGAGTTTTTTATAGATTTAGGCTGAACCAATTCAACACCTATACTACTTAATCCACTGTTATTTATTTTGTTGTCAGCTTGTGACCTGAATAAACTTGAAAATGAAATAAAAAACCAGTCAATTATTAATTTAATACTTGGTAAAGAGATACTTTTATAATAATTTCTATTAATTTGCCAGTCAAAAATATGAGTTCTTCTTTCATGGATAGAATGGCCAGAATAAGAATAAAAATCAATTATTTGAGGTTCAAACATAGTTCTAATTTCATTATTAAGTGGCGTGCTTTTTAATAGAAATAAATTATAGGAATCCTCACCAATGACCTTTGCAATAGAATGAATTTCTATTTGCTTAAAAGCAAAGAAATATGCTCTCTCCTTTAAATGTGCATTATATTTTGATTCACTAAATCCAGTTTTATCAATAAAAATTTTAACTTTATTTTTTGTATATTTACTTTGTAACCATTGATCTAGTATCACATATATATGATTCTGTATTACTTCGTAAAGATTACTGTTATTAATAAATTTTTCTGACTCAACAATGTCATTAAGACTAATAATAGGTTTGTTAATTATTTTTGAAATAATATTTATAAACGGGGAAAATGTTTTGTGGACATTAATGAAATGAATACGATCAAACTCTTTTTTTTGTCTAATACAGGCTATAAAAAGAGTCTTAAAACATAATAAATCAACCCACAATATTTTCATAATTTTTTGTATTTAAACTCATATTCTCTAAAATAGGAATTTTATAGGATATTACTTAAGGATTTACTCGAATGCATCTAATTTTTAAAAGTAACTTTTGCCACTCATATGTTTAAATATCTTATGCTTTGGATATTTTAATTTTATTAAGCGCTTAACTCATTGTGCTTAAAACTTCTAAACTCTAGTCTTATTTAATTTATGAGCATGGGGCTTGATAAGACTAAACCTTAAATTAATTTTTAAGTAAATCTCAAGTCATCTCTTTAACTCTTCTTAATAAGTATTTACCATATTGATTATTATTTAATGATTGAGCTAGATTAATTAACTGATTTTTATCTATATAGCCCTTATCAAATGCTATCTCTTCAATACATGCTACTTTCAAACCTTGTCTTCTCTCAATAATTTCAATAAAAGTTGATGCCTCTAATAAACTTTCATGAGTTCCAGTATCAAGCCAAGCAAAGCCTCTTCCCATTAATTCAACATTTAATCTATCCTCATCAAGATAAATTTGATTAAGTGATGTTATTTCCAACTCACCTCTATCAGAGGGCTTCAACTTTTTAACTTTTTTAACAACATCATTAGGGTAATAATATAATCCAGTTACAACATAATTACTTTTTGGTTTTTGAGGCTTTTCTTCAATACTTAGAGCCTTCCCATTATCATCAAAGTCAACCACTCCATACTGATCAGGGTTATTGACATGGTAACAAAAAACTGTTGCTTTTTTAATAGTAGCTTCATTTTGAACAGCATTCATCATTAAACTAGTAAGGCCATCACCATAATAAATATTATCTCCAAGAATTAGGCAGACACTATCATTGCCAATAAAGTTTTTACCAAGAATAAATGCCTGTGCAATTCCATCAGGACTAGGTTGAGCTTTGTACTCAATATTCATTCCAATTTGATTCCCGTCACCAAGCAAAAGTTTAAACATTGGCAAACTTTCAGGAGTGGAAATAATCAATACATCTCTAATACCAGAAAGCATTAAAACTGATAATGGATAGTAAATCATTGGCTTATCATAGATAGGCATCAATTGCTTTGAAATGGCTTTAGTTAGTGGATATAGTCGAGTTCCACTTCCTCCTGCTAGAATTATTCCTTTCATTTTTTCTCTACTCCATTATTTAATTCTTATTTCTTGCCTTGCTTAATATTATTAATCCATGACTCATTATTTAAATACCAATGGACAGTTTTTTTAATGCCAGATTCAAAGTCTTCTTGAGGCTTCCAACCTAGATCATTATAAATTTTAGAAGCATTTATAGCATATCTTGTATCATGCCCTGGACGATCTTCTACAAACTCAATTAACTCGCTAAAATGTTCAATATTGTTAGGTTTATTAACCATTAACTCGTCTAATAGGGAGCAAATTTCATAAACTACTTCAATATTTTGTTTTTCGTTATAGCCTCCAATGTTGTATGTTTCTCCTATTTTTCCTTGTTCAGCAACAAGAATCAAAGCTTTGACATGATCTTCTACATATAACCAATCACGAATTTGATTTCCCTTTCCATAAACAGGCAATGGCCTTCCATTTAGGGCGCTAATTATTATATTTGGAATAAGTTTTTCGGGGAATTGATAAGGTCCATAGTTGTTAGAGCAATTTGTTATTAAAATTGGGAGTCCATATGTCCTGTACCAAGCTCGAACCAAATGGTCTGAACTTGCTTTGCTAGCTGAATAAGGAGAACTTGGTGCATATGGAGAGTCTTCTTGAAACATAGGCAGCACCATATCAATGTTATTATTTACATCATCAGGATGAATCAAATCACCATAAACTTCGTCAGTAGAAATATGATGAAATCGAAATTTATTATGCTTACTCCCTTTGAGTTTTTGCCAATAGGACCTCGCCTCTTCAAGCAAAGCAAATGTTCCAATTATATTGGTTTGCACAAAATCATCTGGAGAATTAATAGAACGGTCAACATGCGACTCTGCAGCTAAGTGCATTATAATATCGGGCTGATATTGATTAAAAATTCGCTTTAGTTCAGAACGGTCACAAATATCAACTTTTTCAAAAAAGTATCGCGAAGAACTTTCAACATGATTAAGAGATTCGAGGTTTCCTGCATACGAAAGATTATCAAGGTTAATTACTGATGATAAGGTTTCGTTGATGAGATGTCTAATAACTTCTGAACCAATAAAGCCAGCACCTCCAGTAACTAATATTTTCATAATATAAAAAATTTAAAGAGAAGTCTATTTTACTAAGTCAACAACAAAAAATTTATTAAGAATCACTTAATAAATTGAGATTGAGCTATTTAATTATATACTCAATACCCTATTTCAAAACCTCTTACGTCAAATTTACTATTTATTTTGATTAAAATTATTGTTACAATTAAAAAAATTATTTTAACTATTAACTCATTGTAGAAAAGCAACTCTCCTTCATATCGAAGTAGCCTATATAATATATTTTTATTTAACTAAGAAATAACCTTAATCACCCATTAATTGTAATCTCTCAAAAAAACATGACTCATAGTAATACAGATTTTAATAATAAAACTATTCTAATTACCGGGGGTGCTGGGTTTATAGGCAGTAACCTTGCCTGTTATTTCCAAAACAACTTTCCCAGCTCTAAAATAATAATATTTGATTGTTTTCGAAATAATGATTTGTTATCAAATGGTAATCTCAAAAGCTTTGGTCATTATAAAAATTTAATTGGCTTTCAAGGAACTATTATTTGTGGAAATCTTAATTTTAAAGATGATTTACTTAAGCTTAGTCAATTTAAATTTGACTTCATTTTTCATCAAGCTGCAATCTCAGATACTAGAGTATATGATCAAGAAATCATAATGCGAACAAATACAAATTCGTTTTATGACATACTTTCAATGGCAAAAAAAGATGATGCAGTTTTAGTTTATGCAAGTTCAGCAGCAACCTATGGTAATTTACCATCACCACAGGTAGTGGGAGTTGAGGCTCCAGAAAACCCATATGGATTTAGTAAACTTATGATGGATCAAATTGCCTTTGACTTTAGCAAGAATAATCCAGATATGATAATAGTTGGCTTAAGATTTTTTAATGTCTATGGTCCGAAAGAATTTTACAAAGCACAGACAGCTTCAATGATTATTCAACTGGGTCATCAAATATTAGATGGAAACAGACCTCGATTATTTTATAATTCAGACAAAATATTTAGAGACTTTATTTATATTGAAGATGTCATTCAAGCAAATATTAAAGCTTGCTCTCCAACTAAAAATGGAACCTATAATGTTGGTACGGGGCAATCAAGAACCTTCCAAGATATTGCTGATATATTACAAAGTGAGTTAAATACGAGAATGAAAATTGACTACTTTCAAAATCCATACGATGGATATCAAATGCAAACATCTGCAGACATTGAATCAACTAAGGAAAAACTAGGATTTAATCCTAAATTTTCATTAGAGATGGGGATAAAAGATTATATTCACGAAATTAAAACACTTCATGGTACAGAATGCACATGATAGATTTTCATAAAAAAGTACCTAATATATTAGTTATTGGTGATCTCATGATTGATCACTATTTATGGGGGTCATGTGACCGTATCTCGCCTGAAGCTCCTGTTCAAATTGTAAAGATTGATAATGAAAGTGTGTCATTGGGAGGAGCAGGGAATGTTATTAATAACCTAAGAGCTCTTGGCGCAAAAGTTGACGTTTTAAGCGTTTTAGGTGAATGTAATGTTGCGGATGATTTAAAAGCATTACTTCATAATATTGGAGTTGGGACAAATTACCTCGTTTCTCAACCAGATAGAATTAGCTCAAAAAAAAGTAGAATTATTGCTTCGCAACAACAGGTTGTTAGGTTTGATAGTGATAGTAATAATGAGATTAATATAAAATCTCAAAATCTTCTTTTAAAAACTTTTGAAAAAATCATTACAAACTATGACATAGTAATATTTTCAGATTATGGAAAAGGTGTTCTATCTTCGAAGTTAACTCAATCACTTATTAAAGTATCAAACCTCAATAATATAAAAGTACTAGTAGACCCTAAGGGAAATGATTATTCAAAATATAAAGGGGCTTATCTTCTTACTCCAAACAAAAAAGAAGCAAGTGAAGCAACTCAAATAGAAATAAACAGTAAAAAAACACTTGGTGAAGCAATTAAAAAACTCAAATCAAGTTTAGATCTTAAAGTTTCAATTATTACTCTAAGTAATAAAGGTATTGCAATATATGACGATAACCTAAGGACATGCCCAACTGTCGCTAAAGAAGTTTTTGATGTAACAGGTGCAGGAGATACTGTTATTGCATCAATTGGTCTTGCACTTGCCTTAAATATAAATATTGATGAAGCAGTAGAATTTGCAAATCTTGCTGCTGGTGTTGTGGTTGGAAAACTGGGAAGTGCAACAACAACAATTAATGAAATTATTGAATATGAATCAAGTCTTAATAAATCTTCAAGCGCTGAACATATTAAAACTGTCTCTGAAATTACTGAATTATCTGCTAAATTAAAATCAAGAGACAAGCATATTGTTTTTACAAATGGTTGTTTTGATTTAATTCATAATGGTCATGTTAAGTACCTTGAAACAGCAAAAAGTTATGGTGATGTATTAATAGTGGGGTTAAACTCTGACCTATCAGTAACTAAACTAAAAGGAAATGATCGACCTATTAATGAAGAGGCTGATAGGGCTTACATTCTAGCGGCACTTGAAGTGGTTGATTATGTAGTAATTTTTAACCAGGATACTCCATATGAATTAATTAAAGCTATTAAACCTCATATATTAGCCAAAGGTGGTGATTACTTTGGGCAAAAAGTTGTTGGTGAAGATATTGCTGAAAAGCTAATATTAATTGATTTTATAGAAGGAAAAAGTACCACAAAAACTATTCAAAAAATCAAAAAGGTGTCTAAGTAATGCAATCAATAATTAAATCAGAATTTCAGAAGCATATCCAAACTGCAACTTTAACGATGAGATCGATTCCATCCTCTATTGAAATTGCTGCAAATCTTTGCATTGACTCTCTATCGAATGGAGGAAAAATCCTGATTTTTGGGAATGGAGGCAGTGCCTCAGATGCACAACATATAGCTTCTGAGCTAGTGGGAAGATACAAGTCTGAAAGAAAAGGACTTCCTGCAATAGCATTATCAAGTGATACTTCGGCACTCACGTCTATTGGAAATGACTTTGGTTTTACTAAAATATTTGAACGTCAAGTTCAAGCTTTAGCAAATCATGGCGATATTGCTATAGGCATTAGCACTGGAGGAACAAGCGTAAATGTAATTAATGGTCTTAAAACTGCAAAATCATTGGGGTGTAAAATAATAGGCTTTAGTGGAAGAAATGGTGGAGATTTTAATGATTTATGTAATATAAATATTGTGGTTCCCGAAGAAGATACTCCACGAATTCAAGAAATGCATATATTAATTGGACACACTATCTGCCAGTTAGTTGACATAGCTTTTGATAATTCTAATTAATAGAGTTTACAGCACTTAAAATATCATCAGACTTAATAAGTTTCATACAGTTATTATGTTTTAAAGGGCATTTACGCCTCATACAAGGCTGGCAAGGTAAGCTTTTCTTAACAATAACGCTTTTAAAATTCATCCATTGTGAAGTTTCTTCATCTCTAGTTGGACCAAATATTGCAATAGTTGGAATTTGAAAAGCAGCTGCTAGATGCATTGGTCCACTATCTCCAGTAATAAATAAGTCTAAATTTGAAATATATGATATCAACTCAGAAATAGAAGTTTTTCCTGCAAGGTTTGTATAGTTAAGAACTCCCTTTCTAATTAAAAATCTTTCAATATCACCTGCAATCTCAATCTCATTTGGCCCTCCAAATATTAAAATTTCATAATTATTCGATAAGCTTGAAGCAACTTTTGCAAACTCTTTAGGACTCCATCTTTTAGCATCTCCATATGAAGCACCAGGATTAATTCCAAGTAATAAGTTTGATTTTTTATGGGGAAGTTTACTTTTATTTTTGATTATTAATTTTGTTGCTGGTAAATTTTTTTTTAAACTAGCATTGATAAAATTATTGTATATTTCCACCTGATGATAATTATGATTTTTATCTTTTTTTAACTGATATTTATTTATGCTATTAATAAAAAAACTCAATAAAGTTGTTCGATAAGAACTTCTGAATGAAAAGAAAATATCGAACTTACCAAGCTGCCTAATAAACTTATAAATAAAGAAATATTTTTTTTCAATGATATATGACCTGGTGATTTTAGGATGAAACTTAAATGCCTCAATTGAAACAATTGAACCAATTAAAGTAATATCAGAATTTTTATAGTTATTTATTATATTTTCAATAGCTGGAGTCGCCATAACTGTATCTCCAAGCCAAGTCGGTAATTCAATCAAGATTTTCATTAAATTATCTTATAATGTTTTTTACTTAACTCTAGCCCAAAAAGACTTTCTATTTTTAACATTAAGCGATGTTTCTTTTGCTTGTTGGATAACTTGTACTCAGGGTCAACTTTAAACAAACCTTCTTCTTTTGGAAGCCAGTCTTGGATTACCTCAGGGTGTGTACCAAAAAACTCATTAATAATTTGATGGTCCATATGCGTATAATTAATTAATGCTGGTGACCCACCCCAATACTTTTGAACTTTGCTACTTTTAAGATTCATTTGCTCTTCACTTCTGACCCATCCATAGTGATAACAAACTGCTCCAGTACTTTTCACTCTAGGGTACCTACCCTTTTTATTAGAATCTAAAATTAACCAAAAAAGGCCATCAGGCGCATATGATCGGATTGAGTTTTTTATAATCCTAGCTTCTGAGCGATACCAGCCAGGTGAATTGAGAATACTATTTGCATTTCCATAAAAATGATGGAAGTCAACAATAAGTGCCTCTACATTTGAATTTAGTAGATGAGTTTTCATAGATTTTTTTATTAGACCTAAATCTCTCTCATGATACACCTCATCACCTTCTATATAAAAAGCCCAATCACCAGTACAATTATATTGGGCGATCATTTTCTGCTGACCATACACAAAACCTCGGTCACTCATTTCATCATTCCATTTAGACTCAATAATGCGAATTTTTTTATCTTGAATTGACTTAATCATTTCCAAAGTTTCATCTTCACTCTCACCAACATTCACAATAAATTCATCAACAATTGGTAAAATTGATTTGATTGATTGAACGAATGGGTAGCCAAGTATTTGCCCATTTCTGATAAATGTAAAAGCACTAATTTTCATGATTATCTAATGAATTGATTCCATTAATACACTTAATAGTAAATTCATTAATTGCATCTTCTAACATTTGATTATTATTTTCTAATGAAGCTCTAGAGCTTTCATTGTGCCATAAATGGAATTGAATAGCATTAAATCTAATGTTTTTTCTATTTACACCACTATTTAATAATCTTACTATAAACTCACTATCTTCCCTGCCCCATCCCTCAAACCCATTATTAAAGCCATTAACTCTTAAACAATCTTTCTTGAAGAACGCCATATTGCAAGATTTTATGCCAGTCAAATAATTTTTTTTATTTGAAAATAATTTTGATAGTAATTTTGAATGAATTGAATTTTTTCTGTTTTGTAAGCCAAATGAAAAACAAGAAAGATTGGTTTTTTTATCTTTAAGAACCTTTGCTGACTCTTTTTTAGTTAAAAGGACTCTTGTTCCCTGAGTAAAATATCCAGTTTCAGCATGAGAAACATGATTTTCAACAAAACGATTATGCAATATCATATCACCATCAACTAAAACAATATATTCTCCAGCTGACTTTAAAATAGCATTGTTTCTTGATCTAGCAGCTCTAAAACCTAAATCTTTTTGCCATGAATGAATAATATTTATTTTAAATTTTTTTCTATATCTAACTATTAAATCAGCAGTATCGTCATTACTTCCATCATCAGCAATAATTACTTCAGATGGAAGAAACGTTTGATTTTTTATGCTTATTAAAGTCATCTCTAATAAATCTGGAGAATTATAGGTAGTAATAATTAAAGTAAGCTTCATTACTTATAGATATATTAGATAAAATAACAATAAATTATATGCCATTTATCCTTATAAAACTTAATATGAAAAAACAATCTTTATTCTCTATTATTAAATTATCGTGTTTAAAATATTTAATATTAAAAAATATTTAAAAAATTATGAAAATATCTGTATATATAATTACTTTTAATGAAGCAGAAAAAATTCGAGATTGTATTAGTAGTGTTTTATGGGCTGATGAAGTTATAGTTGTAGACTCTAATAGTACCGATGGAACAACTGAGATAGCTGAGGAATTAGGAGTAAAAGTAATTCAAATTCCTTTTAATGGCTACGGTGACTTAAGGAATCAAGCTATTAGTCATTGCAAAAATGATTGGATTTTTAGCCTTGACTCTGATGAAAGATGTACACTTGAAGCACAGAGAGAAATCATTAGAATAGTCAATGATGAGCTATTTGAAATATATCGAGTTCCTAGAATGAATTTTTTTATGGGTAGATGGATTAAACATTCTGGCTGGTATCCCAACTTCAGGCAGCCCCAACTTTTTAAAAATGGAAAGATGACCTATACACATGATGCAGTTCATGAGGGCTATATTAGCCATAGCGACAAAAAAATTGGAGATTTAAGAAGTTATATATGGCAATTCCCTTTTAAAAATACTGAAGAAATTATGAATAAAGCTAATAGATACTCAACTCTTGGAGTTCAAAAATTAAAAGACAAAAATATAAATAGTAGTTTTTTTAAGGCATTTCTTCATGGGTTTTGGTCATTTATCAAACATTACATTTTTAAACTTGGGTTTTTAGATGGCGGTCCTGGCTTTGTAATTGCATTTGGTAATTTTGAAGGAACATTCTATAGATATATTAAGCTAATGGAAACACAAAAGAACTGGAGTCCTCCAAAAAATAAACAAACTACCAATTCAAGTAAATGATAGCTCCAGTAATTTTATCAGGTGGGAGTGGAACAAGATTATGGCCATTATCCAGAAGCCTTTACCCAAAACAATTCATAAGTCTAATAAATAAAACAACTCTTTTTCAGGACACTGTTCTACGTTTACCTGAAAACGCTTTACCCCCTCTTGTGATTTGTAATGAAGAACATCGGTTTATTGTTGCCGAACAGCTTCGTCAAATACCCTCTGATAATAATGGCATAATACTAGAGCCAATTGGGAAAAACACTGCTCCTGCAATTGCAATAGCTGCGATGAATTTATTAAATAATAATGAGGACCCAGTACTTCTAGTTCTATCAGCTGATCATTTAATACATGATAACAAGAAGTTTCATAATGCAATTGGAGTTGCAAAAAAATTAGCTGAAGAGGGATTAATGTTAACTTTGGGAACTAAACCCACGAAGCCTGAAACTGGTTATGGGTATATTGAAGTAGCTAATTCTTTGAAAAAAGAATTTTATAATATCATTTCATTTACAGAAAAACCAACTCTTGAAGTCGCTCAAAATTATTTAAAGATGGATAGCCATTACTGGAATAGTGGAATTTTTATGTTCAAAGCCTCAGTATATTTACAAGAGTTAGAAAAATTTGAGCCTGAAATATTTTCTGCTTGTCAAAAATCTTGTAGTCATCTTAATATTGATTTAGATTTTATAAGGCTGAATAATGAAGAATTTTATAAATGCCCAAATAAATCAATTGATTACGCCGTGATGGAAAAAACAAAGAAAGGTGTAATGGTTCCACTTAATGGAGGTTGGAGCGATATTGGATCTTGGAAATCTCTATGGGAGGCCAAAATTAAGGATAAAAAAAATAATTTTTGTGAAGGCGATGTAATTCTTAATAAAGTTGAAAATTCTTTTATTCATAGCTCAAATCGCTTGGTTTCAGTTAATGACTTATCTGATGTCGTTATTATTGATACTCAGGATGCTCTATTAGTTTCAAGCAAGAAAAATTCAAATAATATTAAAGGTATTGTTAAAATAATTAAAGATAGTAAGCGTAAAGAATCAGAAAGTCATCGTAAGGTCTATAGGCCTTGGGGCTACTATGACCTAATAGAACATGGAGATGGATTTCAAGTTAAACGTATTTTTGTATCGCCAGGAGCAAAACTTTCTCTTCAAAAACATCAAAAACGCTCTGAACATTGGGTTATTGTCAAAGGCATAGCATTAGTAACATCTGGGGAAAATATCTTTAAATTAAAGGCAAATGAATCTACATACATACCTAAAAATGTTATTCATAGATTAGAAAATTGTGAGAATATCCCGCTAGAGATTATTGAAATTCAAACTGGTAGTTACTTTGGTGAAGATGACATTATTAGACTCGAAGATGATTATAAGAGAAGTTAATTTCAAATCACTTTTTGAAGCGTCGATCTTCATAATTAGTTAATAACTTTACTAAAAAAAGATGGGGCAATGTATGGTGTGTTATTGGAATTCTAGGTAACTCTAATTTTTTAGAGCCTAGTCCTGCCCTCCCACGATTCATAGAAGTTGCAGTAGAAAATCCAGCATTTTTAACTAATTTAACTGAAGTATCGTTATAACGCCCATAAGGATAACAAAAAGCATTTACCTTCAAGCGATATAACATTTCAAGCTCATTTTTACATTCTTCAATTTCTTGTTTTGCTTGGGCTACGCTTAAGTTAGTTAAGTCAGGATGAGTTAACGTATGAGCGCCGATTTCCATTCCTAAATCAATCCACTCTTGAATCTCTTGATGATTCATCAAAGTACTTTGAGTAACACCCTTAGGAATATCCCAAATATTCGACAAGCCAATTTTCTTACTTACTAAATAGCATGTAGCACTAAAGTTGTTTTTTAACAAAATTGGAGCAGCATTAAATAGATTATTTTGATATCCATCATCAAAAGTAATCCCAACTACTTTACCAGTTTTTTTTCCATCAAGATAGGGCTTTAAGTGCCTAAGACTTAAACCCTTATAGCCAAGTATCTTAAGCATCCACATTTGAAAATTAAACCTTTTTGGAGATACATGCAAGCTTCTCATTCTTGTAGATTTTGGCATAGACTCAATGCTATGGTACATCAAAATAGGTATTTTCATATCTTTCATGTTTTAAAGAAGCCTCAAAAAACGTTGCTTAATAATAGTAAAAAATGATCTTTTGAGTTTTACTTTCTGAGCTAATATAATCTGTTGCTTAGTCGTCATGGATGAATAATTAAGAAAAAACTGAGATAAAATTTTAACCGAATACTCTTTTTTTCTTGAAGTAGAGTAAAGACTTACTAATTTTTTCCCTTCGACTATTTTATATTTCAACAATAAAGATTCTGAAAGTGAAAATGGCTCAATAGTATGGGCTGGAACAATATCAATAAACTTAAGCAACAGCTTGTCAGACCATTGAAGGCTTGGATACATATTCGGCATAATGCCAATCATAAGAGAACCCCACATTGCAGATTTTTTTGAAAGCTTATAATTTAAATTTTCAATCTCAATAACTTTACCCTCTAAAGAATCAACATAAATTGAGAATCTTTTACGCTTATATATTAATCCTTCATTAAGATAAAATAGTGCTTGATTTGGTTGAATTAAATCAAAAAGTGGCAATGGAGATTTAGTAAAATAAGTATCTGTATCTAAAAATAATATTTTATCTTCTGCCTTTAATTCAAGAAAATTGATTATGTAAGCTAAGCCACGATTTTTAATTCTAAAGTGATATTTTCCATTTAAAGACCAGTCATCTTTTTGCTTTTTACTCAAAAGAATAGATTGAACTGGATAGTGATTAAATTCGTCAGGCTTTTCTGTAAGGATAACAACTTCAATCTTACTATCAGTATCAATCCAGTTCATAAAAGTTAGAAAACTAAACTTGGCGCCATCATAATATCCTTGATTTTCTCCATACACAATATATAAAAGTACTTTCCTCATATCTTCATTTCAATTTCTAAATCTTTGACCTTGAACCATTCACTAATCTCATTAAAAATAAACGTAGGATCAATATTGTATAAACACTCACTTCTTCCATGTTTATCGTCACATCCAGCATTACCACAAGCAACACAGGACATATTTGCTTGAAAAATTGTTATATTAGCATAGGTCTGCGAAGGAGAATCATGAGTAGCTGACTCCATAGAATAATTTGACCATGGCGACCACATAATTAATTTAGTTGGACCATATATTGCAAAAACACGTTTATTTTGTGATGCAGCCAAATGCATATTTAATGTATCCATACCTATATAAGCTAAAGATAGATGGCACAAAGCTAGATATTCTTCAAGACTAGTCTCACCCATTAAATCAAAAACATTAGAAAAAAGAGGAAGTTGATTTTTTATTTCAGTATCGATTAAATTCTTGCTGCCAGTAACTACTATTTGTGCGTCCAATTTACATAATAGGCCTAAAAGTATATCCCTCAAATGTTGAGGATAGATCTTATACTTATATTGCGCAGATGGGTGAAAAATAACGAAGTTTTTTTTAATTCCTAAAGTTAATAACTTATTTTTTATATTTTGAATAACTTTATCTGAAATAGGAATAGAGGGAAGAGAAGTTTTATAGTTTATTTTTAGTAATTCTAGAGGCTTTAAATTATTAGCAAGGATGTGACTTTGAAAATCAAAAAAATAAAAGTGAGTAAGAAATTTTTTTTTCCACCACGATTTTTTATTATCTTTTTCAATTGCACTTATCGAATTATTAGAAGCCAAAATCGAATAAATTACGCTTCTATCACTTGCTGTAAGATTAATACTTAAGTCATATTTTTTAAATATTTTTTTTATAATAGTCTTTTCTTGAAGAAATTTTTTTTCTTGTTTTTTTTGATAAGAAAACAGATGAATATTATTTATATATGGCAAAAGCTTTGCTACTTCGAAAGTATCGTCATTTACTAGCAAATCAATTTTGGGAGATAAATAGAAGTAATATAGCTCTTTAATAAGCTTTAAACTCATAAAAACGTCACCATTTGAACGCTGGATTATGATTAGTATTTTTTTAACTTTTTTCAAAATCTTTATACAAGAAAGAACAAAATATTACATATACTAATGTAGTGTAGTGGCCCAAAAGATAGGAATCACTAAACAAAATCACAGAGAACATTATTGGAATTGCAACACCAAAATCTCTTAAAAACTTATTAGGTGAGTTAAGAGATAATTTGATTTGATAATAAAAAATTGCAAGAAAACTTATTAAGCCTAATAAGCCTAATTGAGTTAAAACTAAAATATACATATTATGAGGATTCTTTGTGCTAACAATATTTGGGGTATTTTTAAGATGGACTTTTTGATATTCAATTGGGAAATCTCCAGTACCAACTCCTAGGAATAAATTTTCCTTAATTACTTCTAAAGAGTTAATTGAGTAGTTAATTCTCCTTCCAACCGAAGTATTATTATGAGTATTATAGGTTACTGCACTCCGCACAGCCATATCAACACGATTTTGAAATAAATCACTTGTTTGATAAGCCGTAAAAAAAATAGTTGGCAGCATTAGTATAATAACTATCAGAGCTTTTATTTTTTCGGTATTGAAAAATTGAAAAATTAAAATTGCTAGCATTACAAAATACATAACCTGTCCCGACCTTCCCCCAGTCAAAAACATATTAATTGTCATAGTTAATGCAAAAAAACTATAGAGATAAAACTGGAGCTTAGATAAGTTTTTATTTAAAAATATTTCATGACTCACAATATATATAGCAATACACAAAATTGGATTAAAAGAAATATGGCTCATGAAAGGAGTAGGATTAGCAATAGATGCATTTTTAAATGGCGCTATAATCTCAAACCATATAAGATAAGATACTACTTCAGTAAACAAAATAGCTAACAGAAATGAATACACATAATATTTAATAAATTTTCTTCTTGCAATTGAATGCAGAACTGGAAGAAGTAATAAAAAATACCACATTTTATGTACTATATGTAAGCCCCATTTCAAGTCTTCAGTCCATAGAAGCCCAAAAAGATGTATACAAAAAAATAATATTGAAGCCAACAAAAATTTGTTACTAATTATTTCAATATACTTAGATTTATAATCACCTGATAAAAGCCAAAGAAAAACAATAATAACAATAATTAAATTAGCTCCAAATACTGTTAAAACAGATAAGAACGATAATAATATTAATAAATATTGGTAAACTTTATCTAATTTAATTTTTGTCAGCATTCATACCCAGTAATTTTATGAAAAATAAACTAAATTATACGCATCTTGATTTATGACTATAAAGACTATTTTCTTAGACCGTGATGGAATTATCAATAAGGAAATTAATTATCTATACAGGATTGAAGATTGCATTTTTATAAGAGAAATTTTTGAAACCTGTCAATATTTTCAAAAATTAGGATATAAGATTATTATTATTACAAATCAATCTGGAATATCTAGAGGCTACTATAATGAAAAAGACTTTCATAAATTAACTTCTTGGATGCTAGAACAATTTACTTTGAAAGGGGTAAACATTTTAGATGTCTTCTATTGTCCACATGGTCCAAAATCTATCTGTAAATGCAGAAAACCAAATCCAGGAATGTTTCTTGAAGCAAAAATTAAACATAATATTAGCATGGATTTTTCATGGATGATTGGTGATAATGAAATTGATATAGAAGCTGCAAATCGAGCTGGAATTCACAATACTATATTAATTAAAGGCAATAATTTAGTTAATAGTAATATGTCTAAAGCAAAATTTATTCTTGATTCAATTCAAAAATCAACAGAAATTATTACTTAGTGATTATAAAAAATTTTATACCATTCAACAAAATTCTTAACACCTTTTTCAATTGACATTGATGGTTTATAATTAAAATTTTCAATTAAATCTTCAATGTCAGCAAAAGTATCAGGGACATCTCCAGCTTGTATTGGTAAAAATTCTTTCTCTGCTTTTAGTTCTAAAGCGCTCTCAATTGCCTTTATATAGTCTAGAAGTTCAACTGGGGAATTAGAGCCAATATTATATATTCTCCATGGAGCTGAAGAACTTCCAGAATCTGGCTCTAGCCCACTCCACTTTTCGTTAGCAGATGCTGGTTTTTCTAGGACACGTACAATCCCTTCTACAATATCATCAATATAAGTGAAATCCCTCAAATGTTTACCATGATTATATACTTGAATTTTCTCGCCAGATAAAATAGACTTAGTGAATTTAAATAAAGCCATATCTGGCCTCCCCCATGGCCCATAAACTGTAAAAAACCTGAGGCCAGTTGTTGAAAGGTCATAAAGGTGACTATAAGTATGGGCCATAAGTTCATTTGTTTTTTTACTAGCTGCATATAAACTAATAGGATGGTCAACATTATCATGAATAGAGAAAGGCATTTTAGTATTAGACCCATACACCGAGCTGCTAGAAGCATAAACAAGATGAGAAATTTTATGATTTCTACAACCTTCTAAAATATTTGCAAAGCCAACAATATTAGTATTTACATAAGCCATAGGATTTTCTATGGAATATCGAACACCAGCTTGTGCTGCTAAGTTAACAACAGCATCAAACTTATATTTATTAAATAAATCATGGACTGCTTCTACATCCTCAATATCCATTCGAATATGTGTATAGTTTTTGTCTTTAATATGTCGATTTACTCTCTCCTCTTTTAATTTAGGATCATAGTAATCATTGTGATTATCTATACCAATTACTTCATTGTCTCTCGCGAGCAGATCAATAGAAAGAGCTGATCCAATAAATCCAGCAGAACCGGTAACTAATATTTTCATAAATACATTTTAATCTGAGTTAAATAAATCTCGGGTATAAACTTTATAAGCAACATCTTTAATTTCAGTAGACATTCTATTTGCAACAATAACGTTTGATATTTTTTTAAACTCAGCTAAGCTACTAATTACTTTAGAGTTAAAAAAATTATCTTCCTTGATAACAGGCTCATATACAACAACTTCAATACCTTTAGATTTGATTCTCTTCATTACGCCTTGTATAGAGGAGGCTCTATAATTATCAGAATCATTTTTCATAATTAGACGATAAATTCCAACTATCTTAGGATTTTTATTAATAATAGAGTTAGCAATATGGTCTTTTCGCACAGAGTTTGCATCGACAATTGCACCAATTAAGCTACTAGGAACATTCTTATAATTTGCTCTTAGTTGTTTAGTATCTTTTGGTAAGCAATAACCTCCATAGCCAAAAGAAGGGTTATTATAATGTGAACCAATACGAGGATCTAATCCCACACCTTTAATGATTTGTTCGCTCTTCAAGTCATGCGTTTCAGAGTATGAATCAAGCTCATTGAAAAAAGCAACTCTCATTGCAAGATATGTATTTGAAAACAATTTTATAGCCTCAGCCTCAGTTGAATTAGTAAACAGAATATCAATATCTTTTTTATAGGCACCTTGAATCAATAGGTTTGAAAATACTTTTGCATTTTCAGACTGCTCACCAACAATAATGCGTGAAGGTTGAAGATTATCTAGGAGTGCGCTTCCTTCTCGTAAAAACTCAGGTGAGAAAATTATATTATTAAATTGATACTTATCTCTCACGCCCTTCGTAAAACCAACAGGCACAGTTGATTTTATAATAATAACTGATTTTGGACAGAATTTAATTACATCCTTTATAACTGATTCAACAGATAAAGTATTAAAATAATTAGTTTTAACGTCATAATCAGTTGGTGTTGCAACTACAACAAAATCTGGTTCTTTGTAGGCCTCTTCTTTAGATAAAGTTGCATTAAAATTAAGCTTTTTATTTTTTAAAAAATCTTCAATCTCGTTATCAATAAATGGTGATTCCTTACTATTCAACATCTTAACTTTTTCAAGATCAACATCAAGAGCAATAACTTTGTTTTTTTGAGCTAAAAGTAAAGCATTAGCAAGGCCAACATAGCCAATACCTACAACTGTGATATTCATACCATTAAGTTTTTAATAAATCTTGTACCATTTTAACTACATCACTTACTTTAATATTACTTATTGAAAAATCCTTTTTATCAATTTTAAAAGGGTTAACTTTTGAGCTAGATTCAATAATTCGATTAGTGTTTGTCAAATAGGAATTTCTATACCCGGGGGTTGGACCAAAAAGAGTTATAGAGGGCTTATTAAGCGCCCAAGCCATATGCACTGGTCCAGTATCAGATCCAATAACAAGATCAATGCTGGCAATAAGAGCTTTGAGCTTATCAAGTGATAGTGAGTTTGTGACATAGGCTTTTGGAGATAGCATCCTAATTTCCTCTGCAATTAGCTTTTCAGACAAACTACCCCATATAATAATAAAATTTGCATTAATTTTATTTAAAATTTGTGCATACTTTTCCGGTGGATACATTTTTGAGTCAAAAGAGGCGCATGGCACAACTAAAATATTTTTTTTATCTTTTGAAATGTATTCATCAAAAGAATAGCTTTTAAAAAATAAGAAAGGTTTTTTTTTATCCACATCTTTATTAGTTATTCCTAAATCTAAAGCCCTGTTAATTATTGAAATATTTCGTGTAATAATATTTAGAGAATGATCAACTGAATACTTATGTGAATAGAAAATCGATGCAAATTTTTCTCTTGCAGAGTGTTTATCGAGTCCAATAGTTTGGTTTGAAGGAATGAATCGAGATACAATAGCTGATTTAATTAAGTTTTGAATATCAACAACTAAATCATATTTTTTTAATTTTTTTAACTTAATAAGTTCGTTAAAGATAAACAAAATTGATTTTTTATTCTTGCCTTCTTTAATTCGAATAGTATGAATTTTATTAATATCAGGATTATTTTCTAAAACCCCTTTTAATGATTCATCAACGAACCAATCTATTTCCGATTTAGGATATTTTTCTTTAATAAACTGAAGGATAATCATTGTATGAACAATATCACCAATCGCTGAAAGTTTTACTATTGCTATTTTCATAGAAAGTATTTTACAGCCTCATTGATATTGTTAGCGTCACAAATTAATTTCTCTATATTAATGATATAATTAATGTAGCTTAATTTATCATTAAAACTCACAGATATGGATCTTCAAAATAAAGACAATGAACCTACAAATTTCATTAGAAATATTATTAATGACGATCTTGAGAATGGGCGTCATAGTTTTGTAAAAACTCGTTTTCCACCAGAACCAAATGGTTATCTCCACATTGGACATGCAAAATCAATTTGTCTTAATTTTGGTACCGCTAAATATTACGATGGCTTTTGTAATCTTAGATTTGACGATACAAACCCCGCTAAAGAGGATATTGAATACGTTGAATCCATTAAAGAAGATATCCTCTGGTTAGGCTTTGAATGGGATGGTAAAGTTAAATTTAGCTCTAGTTATTTTGATATATTTTATCAATGTGCTGAAGAGTTAATTTCCAAGGGATTAGCCTATGTATGCTTTTTAAGTAGCAATGAAACTCGGGATTACCGTGGAACTTTGAAAACACCTGGGGAAAATAGTCCTTATCGTGAAACAGGTATTAAAGAAAATTTAGCTTTTTTTAAAAGAATGAAGATGGGGGAATTTAAGGAAGGGGAATGCGTATTAAGAGCTAAGATTGACATGTCTTCTAACTTTATGTGTATGAGAGACCCTACTCTTTATCGTATCCGCTTTGTGACACATCACCAAACAAATAATGAATGGTGTATTTATCCAATGTACGATTTTGGTCATTGCATTGGTGATGCAATTGAAGGAGTGACTCACTCTATTTGCACATTAGAATTTCAGGATAATCGAAGAATATATGATTGGATATTGCAAAATTTAAATAAATATAATACTTCTAATCGTCCGTTTCAGTATGAGTTTTCTCGACTAAATCTTGAATATACAACTACTTCCAAAAGAAACTTAAAACTATTAGTTGATAATAATCATGTTTTTGGTTGGAATGATCCGAGAATGCCAACAATTTCAGGTCTTCGTCGAAGAGGGTACACTCCTGCTTCAATAATAAATTTTTCTGAAAAAATTGGCATTTCAAAAGTTAATAGCTTAACTGATGTTTCAATTCTTGAGGCAGCCATTAGAGATGACTTAAATTCTATAGCTCCCAGGTCTATGGCTGTTATTAATCCTATTACAATAGTAATAGAAAATTATCCAGTTGGTAAAGTTGAGTCTTTTAAGGTGCCTAATCATCCTCAAAATGAAGCTATGGGCACTAGAGAAATATTCTTTAGTAGAGAAATCTACATTGATAAAAATGATTTTCTAGAAATTTCTCCAAATAACAAATATAAGAGGCTAGCATTAAATAAAGAAGTCCGATTAAGAAATTCTTATATTATCAAGGCAACTCATTTTGATGTTGATGTTGATGGTAATTTTGAAACCATCTACTGCACTTATGATCCTGAAACTTTAGGAAAAAATCCCTCTGATGGTCGAAAAGTTAAAGGGGTTATTCACTTTGTAGAAGCTAGTACTGCTTTAGATTCTGAATTTCGAATTTATGATCACCTTTTTTTAGAATCAAATCCTGCAAAATATGATGACCTTTCATCAATATTAAACCCAAATTCACTTAGGATAAAAAATGGATTTGTGGAGTCTAATTTATCGGCTTCTAAAATAGGAAATGTATACCAATTTGAACGTGAAGGTTATTATTGTCGAGACAGTGAGTCTTTGGAAAAATTTATTTTTAATAAGACAGTCGGACTAAGAGCTACTTATAAGTAGCTCTAGTTTTCTTTAATAATTTTTAATTATCCCATTTAATATTTTTACTCCTCGCTCATTACTGAGTTGAGATTCAATAAAAATTTTACCCAACCTCAAAGGTAATTTCTTATAGCCACTACCTTTAAAAATATACTCCAGCCATCCTTTATTTTTAAGCCTTTTAGCTATACGATGAACTTCAGTTGGTGATGGAAATATTACGACACCAGGAGTTTTTTTTCTTTTAAAAAGTATTCTTAGATTTGAATCACTCACTATATCAATTTTTTCAAAATATTTACTTGCAGCACAAACTAATGTTGCAGCACTAAAATAATGGATATGCGCTTTAAAATATATATTCTTGGGTGAGGCGTCATTAGTTTCAATATTTGGAACTTCAATTAATAGAAACCCATCTTTTTGTAATAACTCAAACAATAGTCCAAAAGTTTTTACTGGATCAGGAATATGCTCTAAAGCATGGAACATCGTAATTACATCAAAATTTTCATCATTAACATCAGACAGCTGGCCAGTAGCTATATTAATGCCATACTCTTCTCGTGCATAATTTGAATAGCCAATATTCGGCTCAATTCCTTGAGAGGTAAAGCCTAATTTACTAGATAGGTATGTGAACTCTCCTCCACCTGCACCAACATCAAGAAGCCTACCTTTATTCACGCCCCTACTTTTTAAAAAATTAATGCGGTCTAATCCAAGATTTCCTGCACGATAAACATGTTTTTTTTTAGGTATGTATGTCTTTTTATAGTCATTTCTATAATCGTTTGAATAATAATTATTAACATCATCATCTGAAGGTATTGGGTCTTGCTGAACCATTCCACAGGAATTACAAAAGACAATCTTTAAAAAAGAATTATTTTTTGAATCTATCGTAGAAATAATTTTGAATTTTTTTTTCTCACATAAGATACAACTCATAAACTACCTTCAGCTTTAATATAATAAATTATGTTAATTTTTATTATATATCAGTTAGCCAACTAGACAATGTTGTCATTTCGCTATACTTAGTTAGATCAATTTGAAGAGGAGTTACGGAAACAAAATTATTAGAAATTGCATGAAAATCTGTCCCCTCTTCATTATCAGCCTCCTTTCCATTTTCACCAATCCAGTATATAGATGAATTTTTTTCATCTTTTATACTTGGCTCAGATTTATGCCTACTACCTAGACGAGTACTCTTAATACCCTTAATTTGACTAAGTGGGATATCTGGAACATTAACATTGATAATAGTATTGTAAGATAGATCCGTTTTATCAATTTTAATAACTAATTTCTTAGCAATTTCGCCAGCGGTTTCGAAGTACTTACCATCCCAGCTAGCTAAAGACATTGCAATTGACGGAAGGCCTAAGAAACGCCCTTCTATTGCTCCTGCAACGGTTCCAGAATAAATGACATCATCTCCTAGATTTGCCCCAAAATTAATACCAGTCACCACTAAATCAATTGATTCTTTAATAAAGCCACAAAGCGCTAAATGAACACAGTCACTTGGAGTTGCATCAATTGAGTAGATATTTTTATCAATTTGAATGGGCTCTAATGGCCGTCCAAGAGTTAAAGAACTACTTGCAGCAGATTTATTCTCACTGGGCGCAACAACTATGATTTCAGCAATTTCACTCAAAGATTTTACTAACTGCTTGATGCCCTTAGCTTGATAACCATCATCATTGCTTATAAGGATTCTCATTAACTAATTCTTAATGCAATCTTATCTTTACTAACACCTACATTAACGGTGCCTCCAGAACTTAACTTACCAAAAAGAAGCTCATCAGCAAGAGGCTTACGCACCTCTCGTTCAATTAATCTCATCATAGGACGAGCGCCCATCATAGAATCATAGCCATTTTCAGCAAACCATTTTCGAGCTGCATCTGAAACAATCAATGAAACATTCTTTTTTTCAAGGACGTCTTCAAGTTCAAAAAGAAATTTATTGACTACATAGACAACAACCTCTTCATTAAGTTTATTAAAGTAAATAATTTCTGAGAGGCGGTTTCTGAATTCTGGTGTAAATATCTTT
>Ga0209482_1000123_pt1 | contig 65717 bp, 84 predicted proteins | sample CoawatmetaG10DNA_FD_187512 | JGI IMG/M metagenome (GOLD analysis project Ga0209482, IMG submission 187512) | Marine microbial communities from the West Antarctic Peninsula - Coastal water metaG104-DNA (SPAdes) (version 2) | ecosystem: Environmental > Aquatic > Marine > Coastal ...
TTAACTGATTCACCTAACGTACTACCATATAATTTATGTAATTGTTTGATAGTACCTATATTTTTAAGTTCCATATGGTCACCTTGGAAATCTACAAAGTAATACTTATTACCATCAACATATACATAATCAACACCTGGCATCCAACCACCAAGACCTTTAACCTTAATCTTTTTCATTCCCTTTAGGAACTTCTTAGATGTAGAATTAACTTTTTGTGCTTCGTTTACTGATTCATCTAAGTCTTCTTTGTGAAATAGTTTTTCGCTATCATCACTATGAGGATTTTGAGTCATAAGAGTTCCATTGGGCATTTTATGAGTTGGTCCAGTCCATTCTTTTCCATCTTTTGTATAATGCTTTACACCCTCTTTTTCGTTAACTACTGATTCACTCATGCTTATTATTGCTTTTTTCTTTTTAAGCATTAATTTAAGAAATAAGTCTACCAATTTACCATTCTTATCATCAGTCATACGATGTGGTCTACCAACAAAATCCTGTCCGATACCATCCATCTTACCTGAACGTTGAAATTTAATAGTTCCTGATTTTGATTTAATTGCAAAGTCACCCATACCTAAATGTACAAGTTCTGAATTTGGTAATACACCTTTACTATAGTTTACAAAGTTACTATCTACAATAGTTTGATTTCCAACTCTTTCGTAGTGACCTACATCCCTAGCTTCTTTTAATATATCAGTAAGTTTCATTGATTCTTTTGTGAATTCTTTTGCGTTTTCTTTATCATCTTTATCAACTGATTTTAGAGGATAAGTTTTTCCATCTACTTTAAATTCGCTATCACCATTTGCAATTGCTTTTGCTCTTTCTGCACCGAATTCATTTCCTTCTTCAACTTTTTCTTCTGATTCATTGATTTCGTAATACTTTCCTAATGTTTCACCAATTTCATCATAAGATGATTCTAATCGTTGTTGTAGTGTTGCAACTTCTCTTAAAGTTTTCTCAAATACTTTGAATGATTCATTCATTCTCTTTACGTGTCTACTAACTGTAATACCATCAAATGAACCTTCAGTTTCTTTAACCATATTTTTACCTGCAACGTCTACCAATCCTCTGATTGATTCATATACTTCAGATAACCCTTCGTTTCTATATACAGTTTCACCAAATGATTTGTATGCTTTAACTGCTTCTAAGAATGCATGTTTTTGCTCTGTAGTCATCTCTGAGGATTCTTCATTTTCGTTTTCTTTAACGAATGATTTAGCGTATGGGTCAGAATAAACTTTACCTAATTCTGGGTTGATAGTTTCATTCAGTAAATCTTTTAGTTTTTTCATTATCTTACCTAATTGTTATATAGCACAGATTCCATCTATTTCACAGATGATATCACGTACTAATGTATTAATTTTTTTATATGATTTTAAAGAACCACAGTTAACAGATTCATTTACAGGTTTCATAAATGCACCATGTGTTGATGGGTTAGAAACAAAATCCCAACATATCAAATCAAAGTCATCTTCTACTGTTACAGTCGTACCATTGGTAGATTCTTTTACCGAACCCATACCTCTTGAAGATATACCAACTGTACATCCTGCTTCTAATAATTCTTTAAGGATGTTACCTGATGGGGTTTTTAATACTTCTACTTTCCCAATCACATCGTTACCTTCCCACCATATATCACGAATGATATGAGATGTGTTTTTCAATTCAACAACAGATGCATCTGGATGGTCTAACTCACCATATGCCCTATTTTCTTTAATCTCTCTACCTTTGTATTTATCAACTTCTCGTTTGAGAACTTCTGATGGGTAGATTCTACCGTTTTGGTTTTCCGATTCAGCTCTTTGTAATACACCCTCAACAATCAATCGACCATTGTGTTTAGTCATGGATTCATTAAGTTGCTTTGGTGTTATACTGAATGGTGTTATGTCTACTAATAGTTTATTCATTACTTATCCCACACTTTTCGTTTCCTATACAAATCAAACATAATTTGTGCTACCTCATATCGTATAAGTAGCCTGATATCTTCCAAATCCTTATTTGAAAGTTCTTCTTTTAATATTTTCTTTTTACGAATCATGAACTCAGCTCTTTTAGTTTATGTGCTACTTTTAACAATCTTTCAGAGATTTTTCCAAAACGTTGTTGAGTTGATTTCCAATACTGACCAGTATGTACACCAGCTTCAGTTTTTAACTTTGTGTTCTGATTAACGATACGTTCCATTTCGAACATCATACGATTTATTTTTTTAATAGAATCGTTTACCTTTTGATAATCTTTTCGAGTATCATCTTTTTTATATTCTTTATAAGATATTTCATTTATCTTAGATTCTAACTTTCTTTCCAACGATTCCATTGTTTTAATGTTCTTTTTGGATTTTTTAGATTTTTTATAACCTAAAACTTCAATATGGTCATTATCTAATTCATCCTCATCATCAACAAAAGCGTATGGGGTTTTGGGAGGACCTTCTCCACCATCCATATTACCGGTAACATTAATTTCTTCTATCTCTTCAAACTTATCTGATATTTCTTTTAGTAAACTTTTCATTAAAATGCCTTTTTTAATTCAGAGTATAACTCATTATATCGTAATAATGATAAAATTTGAGATTCTGTGATAGTTTTTGAAGATTTTACTTTTGAAATTAATCTTACAACTTCAGTTACCTTAATTTTAGTAACTTGGTCAGTTATTTTTATTAATTTTATATTTTTTGTAAGTAAGTTACATTCTCTTATAACAAAACTCTTTAATTTTTTAGAATTATCAACTGAGTTTATATATTCTTTTAAAATACCACGCTGCTTATCAGATAAATGTGTATATTTGTTATTAAAATTCTCTATTAACATTTTCCAAGCAAGTAATCGAACCTCTTTAGGTTGCTTTGAGTACTCTTCGTTGATAGTTGTGATAACTGTATCTGCATTTTGAGCTTTACCTGTTAGGTGTTCCATCAATGTAGATTTACAATCAACATATTCTTTTGGGTTTTCTGAATTTAAGTATTCAAAGAGTTTGTAGATAGATGCATTCTCTTTATAGTTACTAACTCTATAGTTAAAAAAGTCTTCCAATACAAAATTAGATTTAATATCTTTAATTAAGTTGTATTTTTGCTTACTTAATGTAGTTACGGTTAACTTATTTCGTTCTTTAAGAATAATATTCAAAAACTCACTAGCCTTATACTCAGAATCGAACGATTCCTTTATAGCAGATTGATATAATCTTAATTCTTTTGCTAATTCCGAATTGTTACCGAAGTGTTCTCTGATAATATCAGTTGCTTTTGAATCTTTGTTGTTCAAAGTATCGGTCGCAATTTGTCTAACAAGTAATTCAAATAGAATCCCTGTATTTTTAAACTTACTATGCTTTAATTTCTTCATCCGTTCCTTATAGTTTGGTAGAATAACCCATACAGTTGGTTATAAATATATTAATTATTAGAATCCAATATATTATTTTCATCTAATAGTGATATATTATCAGTTTCTTCTTCAATTTTAAGAGATTCTGCTATAATACCTCTAGTCTTAATCTTAATTTTCATTTTAGATAACATTGAGTTCGTAGATTCTTTGTTAACTACTTCGTTTGCGTTATATCCTCTTGATGGAGCTTCTGGTTTAATAGAAATACTTTTATTTCCTATTGGGTCTCTACCAAATGGGGATTTATCTTTCCCATATGTATTACCTTCCTTAGGTCTACCAGCCCCCTCATATCCACCTTCAGGTGTTTCAGATTCAACGGTTGGGAATCCGGCATTTGCTCCGTTATCATCACCAACTTGATTACCACTTTGTTGTAGTGTTGCCATATCATGTGGAGTTCCGAATGATTCACCAGTCTTAATCGGGTCATTACCTTCACTTTCAATCTGCTCTTGTCTGAATCCTAATTTAAGGTCATTAATAACCCCCATTTGTTCTTTCTTCCACTCATCATCACTCATATTGAAAATGTTTTTATACATCCATTCTTGTGATACCATTTTAAGGTCTTTCATATCCCTTACTAATGATACTTTTTCAGACCAAAGGTTTGCCTTCTCTTGCTCATATATAATAGATGGTGTTGTTAACTCTAATTCAAAGTTTACCAACTCAGCATCCTCATATCCTTGTGAGTATAAGTGAACTATTGCTATTTTAGTTAATTCTGAAAGTACAATCTTTTGGATTCTCTCTACTGAACGAGCAAATCTAATATCTTGCTGTGCTAATGTAGATTTACCTTCAACACCTTCTTCATATCCAATAAATGCTTTTGGAACTTTAAGAGCTGCCATCATTCTGTTCTTTAGGTATTCGATATCATCTATACCACCGAACTCCATACCACTAAGAGAATCAATTTCAGTACCACTTTGCCCACCTCTTACAGGTAAGTAATAATCTTCTAGCATATTCTGCATATTGAATTTTAAGTTGTACTCACCAGTCGCTTCATCCACATAAGGAACTTTCTTCATTTGGTCAATGATGTTTGCCATATACGAATCAACTTCTGCTGGTGGAATATTTCCAATATCAATTTTAAAGATTCTCTTTTCAGGTGCTCTCATAATTCTATGAATCATCATTGCATCTTCCATAAGAATTAATTGCTTCCAAGTCTTTCTTGCACCTTCTAATAAAGAACGACCATAAGGAAGGAAGTTTGTATCTGTAAGTAATCTAAAATGTGCTACTTGAAATGATTCTAAGTATTTAGTTGAGTTTCTTTGAGATGCGGCTGATGTGTTATGTTCATCTACTTCAAATCGTACTGAGTATGGGTTATCTAAATCATAACCTTCTTCTCTACGAGTCTCATAAACTGATAATGGTTGTGCATTTACTACACCCAACTCATCATCTAAATCTAAATGTAAATAGTAATCACCATATTTGTTCATACCTCTAACCCATCCCCAAAGATTGAATTCAATATTCAATACATCGTAAAATAGGTTGTGAAGTGTTTTCTTTAATTTTTCATCAGATGATTTAATTCTAATAACATCACCCATATCATTTTTAAGGGTAGCCTCATCGGAGTATATATCTAATATAGATGAAATGATAGAATCTTTATCCATCGATTCATAATCAGTATATAATTCTAATTTGTTTGAATGGTAATTAAATCGTTCATTGGAACTTTGCCAATTCTTTCTTGAGTTTGCCCCATGCAATCTACCATATCTATCGTAATGAGCAGAACCTTGCTTATTACCATCGCTCTGTAATCTTGATGAATCGACTACTTTTATCTTATCCTTTCCAACACGCCGTACAACGACTTGTGTTGAGAATAATTTCTTTAATTTACCGAATAATGAATTGTCTGCCATAATTATATGTTTATATAGTACTTACAATTTATAAATATACAAAAAATATTTAATATATCCTAATTTATCTTTACAAATTTTGACAATTGTCAAAAAACAACCATCACAATAACCAGCTTATATCCTCATCACCTTTTCCAGTGTTAACTTTCCAAGCATTCTTAGCTTGGGTTGATGAGGTTTTAAATACTCCTGAGTTTTTAGATGTTAATGATAATGCTTTTCTATTTAATTCAATTCCTTGTTGTCTCAATTTTAATGCGGTATCTCTAACCCATAATGCAGTTGAAAATGATATAGTTAAATCATCGTTATAACCTTGCTGAGCCTCTGCTCTACTACCATTCCAAATAAATACAAACAACTCATCTATCAATCTCTTAGAACGTATGATAGGTGTCCTGTCTCTCATATAAGTATCTAACTTAGATATAACTAATGGTCGTGTTCTACTTGTCATTGAGAATCCTGGTACCATCTGAGATTTATCTTTTAAATCAAATCCCTTATTCAAATGAATATCGTTATCTACATATCCATAATCTTTTGCTGAATAATATAAGTTTGTATAGTTTCTATCAATTGCTTCTTGAATTACAGCCCAACCAATGTTTGCGTTTTCAATTACTAATAATGCATCATTCCATTCGGTTGCAACGTTAACTAACATTCTACCGTAATCTTTAGTATCTATCTTACCTTTGTATTCTGCTACTTGCTCTACCGATTCTATATCAATAACGTGGAATGCTGAATAATCTTTTCCATCACCCCTAGCGACATCTGCTACTACTACATAATTCCTACTATAATTTGGTTGTTGCCATAACCAATAGTTCCCATCAAACCCACGTTTTTCAATGGGGTCTTGTACATGAGTTTCTTCGTACCATTGTAGTAGCTCACCATCAACAACCGTATAACCAGATGAAATGAAATCACAATCACATTCTTGTGCTGCCATTTTCTCACCTAATAGTTGTGTTTGTTTTTCTCTCCACTTTTCATCACGCTCAGGGTGTACAGTCCAATGTAATTTAATTGGATTCCAGCTATCACCAATTTCACCCTTTTGCCAAGTTTTATGAAAGAAGTTACCAACACCATTTGGAGTTGATAAAACAATTGCCTTTCCACCAGTCGATAGAGTTGATTGGGCGGATGCCCATATTTCATCTACACTTTTAATAAATGCAGCTTCATCTATAATTAACATTGATAACGCTTCAGAACGACCTGCATCACCACTAGCAGATGTTGCTTTAATCTGAGAACCATTCCCTAATCTTAATGACAGTTTGTTATCTTCAATAGTTTCACCCTTCAACCAAGATGGAAGGCTTTCGTGCATGTATCGAACTTTAGTTACTAAGTTTTTAGCTACCTCTTGTTTAGTTGCGATTACTAATACATTCTTATCATCTTGAAATAACATCATCCAAAGTGAATACCCTGCTGATAATGTTGAGATACCTAATTGACGTGATTTAAGAATTACGTTGAATTGATGTTCATCGAGTTCACCCATAACATCTTCTTGAAATGGGAATAAATCAAATAGAATTTTCCCACGCTTTGGGTGTTGGATATAGCAGTACTTTTTAAAAAAGTATATTGGGTTTTTAGCACATTTTACATATTCTTCTCGAATAAGTTCTTTTATAGATTTACTCATAACTTACTTTTTACCAAGTTTCCACATCATTCTTGCAGAAATCACCGGCTCTAAGGTTTGATTAAACCCTAAACCGATTCCAAATACTTTCTTACGTTTACTTCTAAATAAAAGTTCACCACCAATATAATTGAATTGAGTTCTGTTACCAGCTAACCCAATACCTACATAAAACTCATGTTTACTAATTAATGAATCTCTTGTAATGGTGGTGGTTGGTAATAATAAATTTGGGGTGATTTGTCGAAACACAATTGAGTTTTTACTAATTGTATCGTTTATTATGATGTTACCTAATGAATCTAAATTTAATGTATCCGTATAGAAATACTTTGTATAGTAATCTTTTAAAATATCTAATGTATCAATGTTCGCTGGGATGGTATCATGTATAGTTTCAATTTTGGTTTTCCATTTTGGTATATAAACTAAACTATCAATCTTTACAGTATCCCACTTTGTTTCAATTTTAGTAATAACCGTACCTTCAACAGGCTGTTCGATTCTTTTATTGAATGGGTTTAAGTTAAATGGTTGAAACGGACTTGAACATTGTTGTTGCAGTATAATTATAATAATTAAAACTGCTATTATTATACTTTTTAGACTATTGAAAATCTCTTTAATCATTACTTTTTAGTTGTAGTTTTTTTAGATGGTTTTCTACCTCTACGTGGTTTACCTTTAACGGCACCAACTACATCTTTAGTTTGTTTTCTTACTTGCTTTACAGCATCAGTTACATCTTTAACTTCTTCTTTAACTCGCTTAACTCTGCGCTTAACTTCAGTTCTAACTTTAGTTACTTCTTCTTTAACATCATCAATAGCATCTTCTACTATATCTGGAATACCATCACCATCTGAATCTTTTATTTTTTCTGACTTTGTAACGTATAATATTGATATCACACTTAGTATGACTAATACTATAATAAAAATTGGGAATGTACTCATAATTCAATGTTTTTTTTAAAATTTGTTTATAGTAATAAATATGTAAAAGTTTTTTATTAATTCAACTACCACTTTCTACAAGACCAATAGTTTGCTTTCCATTTTGGGCCGGGTGAATCACAATTCATTCTAGCTCTAAATGATTTACGAGCTGCTGGATTATCTTTTTTGATTACCATTCCCTTTTGTCCAAAGTTTACTTTTACTACGTTACCTTTTTCATTATTAACATAAACTTTAAACTTCTTAACATCACCTTGCATTGGTTTGTTAAGTTTAACTGTTCTACCTTGATATTCACCTTCTTCTATTACTTCAGAAGTATTTTCTTTCTTCATAAGTTTATATGCCGTATGACTCATCATTACGATACCACTCTTAACAAACTTATCTTTATTAGATTGTTTTTTAAGTGCATCATATACTTGAACGATTAAGTTTGCTGAACCCATATCAACTCTTACATTCTTACCACTCTTAGTATCTTTAATCAAATCGTTTTGTGAATCTTTTACGATTTTTCTTAATTGAGTAATTACTTTAGGCTCTTTAGCTTCGTTAACTACTGATTCATTCATATCTTCGATTGTAGCTGCCATATCACCAATTGCCATAGTTACGTTTCCGTTTCTCTGATATAGATAATACTTAACACCTTTTGGGTTTGCTACACTTTGTAGAATGATTCTTTCTACTTTTTGTTTACCAACTAAAGTTTTACCCTTAGTTACTTTGAATTTGGCTTCTCTACCACTACTGATTGATGAACCATACTTAATTGTAATCTCATCACCTTTTTTGAGTTTATCGTAAACCTTTAATCGTTTGTTCATATCCATTGATTTGGCTTCATCTACTGATTCTTTATTTTCAGTTTTCCAACCACCACCTGCTGCTTTGTATTTTTTAGCAGCCCATCCGTTAGCGTATGCCGATGGGTATACATCGAACTTTTTCTTTGCTTGTGATTTGTAGTAAGACCATTTAGATGAATCAGTTGGAACATTCTTTTCTGTAAGTTCCATTACTCGCTCTTCTAACTTCTTTTTATAATCTTCACTTGTGATTGTATTAGACTGGTTTTTTTCTAATTCAGCTCTAAGATAATGTTTTGCTCCGATTAGATAATCTTTTGCTTTGATTACTTTTGCTTGCCACCAATGTGGTAAATCAATTTCATCATTTGTATTTGATAATGTATCCATCACATCTTTTAACTCAGATGCATATCTAGCGATTACACTTAAATCAGAGGATAACATATCTGGCTCATTATCAGTATGACCTAAATCCGTATCTTCGTTAGTGTCTGATATTTCGTTGATATATTTTGATATCCATTTATTATTCATAGTATTCCTTAGTTTATGTAATAAGTTAATTCAAATTTACCACTATCCATACCATATAATGATATTGATAACCCCTTTCGTTGAGGTTTATCATTTTTTAGTAATCCAATTTGGAATGAATGTGTTTTACCAACACCTGGTCTTAATCTACTATATTTACCACCATGTGTGATTTGATTATGCCAATCATCTTCATCAATAGTAAATCCTTTTTTCTCAACTGCTGTTTTAGCAAAATCAACGGCTTCACTTGCGGTTTTAAAGTAATCATTATTACCTTCTAGTAATTCTTTTAACTTAATCATATTATGCTCCTGTTTTGCTATTTGTAGGGGCTTTACCCTTAGTACGGTTACCACCTTTTTTGGAATCACCAGCTTTCTTTTGTGCTCTTCGTTTTCGACCTACAAAAGTTTTACGTCCATCTGGCCCAAGTTTAGCAGCTTTCTCTTTTGATAAACAAGCAGCGTATGCACCACCCTTCTTACCATCACCACACTTACCTAACTTCTGACCATCAGAACCGTATCTATCCCATCCACCACCTGATGTAGTACCAGTCTTTCCTTTTCCAAACCATTTACGGAGGTCTTCGGTCATTAGGTTTTCTGTAGTAAGATATTCATACATATCAGATTTTACATACTCTATAGCTAGTGAATTTTTTACACCATCATTGATGTAAGTTTCGTAAGTGTTTTGTATGTATTCTCTGATACCCATTAATCTTCCTTAGTCTCTTTATTTTTTAATTTATCAATGAAATCTGTTTTAAAAGTTTCAAATCCTTCATCAATCTTAGCAATCATTTCATCTTCCGATAAACCATCCCACTCTTCAATAGAACCATCCTCATTTATGAATGATGCTTTAATTGTTGATTTTAAAACTTCTTTTTCTATTTCTGCTTCTTTCAACCACGCCTCTGCATTATTTAAAAGTTTTGTACGTTCATATTCATCGTACTCTCCCTTTAACTTTAAATCATGTTCCATTTCTACAACACAATCTAAACACATACCATGTATAGCTTTCATTTTTAAATCAGCTTGACTTGGTTCTATACAAGCACACGTTTTTTTACAATTTGGAAATTCTTTTAGGTCTTCTCTTAATTTTGCGAACTTACCAACTTTTACTTTGTATCCGTTTTTTTGTTCCCAAGATTGACCATCATCATCTATCCAATTTTCTCCAACTTCTTTTTTTACAAACTTTTTACCTTCAAACGATATACTTTTCTTTGTTTGGGTTTTATGTTCACCCAACAGCATCTCGTTTACTGCTTTAATATTCTTTAATTTCTTACTCATAACTATGTTTGTTTTATATAAATATTATATTATTTAATTAAAAGTACATTAACCCTAAAATCTGGTTAAGCGAAGCAAAAGCGCCTGTAAGTTTGTAAGTGTCTCCTTTGAAAACAAATACTAAACCTTCATTTGGTACAATCTTTTCTTTACCACCTATTGCTGCTAATCGTTCTAATTCCATTTTAAGTTTTTCAATTTTAGCAGGGTTTCCTGATTTCTTAACATCTTTAATCGTAACATCTAATCTCTTCTTCATATCCCTAACTGCCTTATCAGGGTTAACTGTAAGTACTGAACTCATAAATGATAGAACTTCTGCACCAACACCTAAAAAGATATCTTCGAATTTTCTAGTGTTTTCTTTTGCTAACTTAGTATGGTCTTTTTTATCGATTTTCTTAGACCACTCTAATGTTTTAGAATCGGTAATGTTTTTCTTATCCAGTCTAAATGATTTATCGAAAAATGCCCATCTCTTAACTAATCCCATTTTGGTTTTGTTATCTAATGTAGATGGTGAGTTTTTATCAACCCATTGTTCCCACCATGCTTGATGATAATCAGCTACACCATCAGAATCTTTTAGTTTAAATTCAGATTGAACTTTTTTAAGTTGAGAATCAAACTTAGATTGCATTTTGGATAGTTCTTGATTTTTAGGTAGTTGTGTTACTGGTGGTCCTTGTATTGTGTACTTATCAGTAACGTTTTTATTTATTTGTTTAATCATCCCAGCTAATATCTTAGCTGCATCTGTGTTTGCTCCAATTTGAATACCATCATCATTAAACTCACCTGTGTTGTGGAATACTAATAATGCTTGTCCGTAAGGAACTACATTTACTGATGTAGGCCATATAACTTCTAAGTTCATAAATGATGAACCTTGTTTAAATATCTTATCTCGTTGAGCTGATGATAGTGATTTTATTGCATCATTCAAATCTCTCATTGCGAAGTTGTATGCATCGGTTAATCCACCACGTCCACCAAATTTAGATGCCATTGCACTTATATCTAATGCGTTTTCACCTTTGTTCTTTAAGTGTCCTTTGTTTCGTGCTGCGATTAAACCTTTATCATCTCTCCAACTAACTGCTAATGCTTGTCCATCTGTTTTTTCTCTAGCTAATTCTAACTTACCATTTAATGCACCTTTGATAATTTGCTTTAAATCACCAAATGTTAAATTCATTTCAATATCAAATGGGTGATTCATATGTCCGTATGCCCCACCTTCGGTTATTAAAGATTCTTTTAATTCTTTAAACTTTTCGGATTCTACATCTGTTGTATTATTAGGTTCTGATACTTTATTTGGTTCGTTTTTAGAACTATCAACAGCTTTTTTAGCATCTAAGAAATCTACTAAAGTATATCCAACCATTGTCGCTACTTTTGTAATATGGTTTACCCACATTTTGTATGCAGGATTACCTTTAAAATCATTATATCTGATTTGCCCATTCAATCCTGCTTTACCTGATGGGAAGAATGATACTGGGAATTTATCTTCAATACCCCTAGCATCATCAGCATATATAGAATCTTCATCGGTATCTAATATATAATCAACTACTTGCCATCCTAATCTTCGTGCGGTTTCATCACCAATTGCTTTATATGATTTTGAGTTACCATAATATGCACCTGGCCCATCATCAACACCTTGTGAGTTACCACCTATTGCAGTTGCAGTTGAATTTGATGCTTCAGATAATAGTTTATTAAAATCAAAAGTAGATAAGAAAGATTCCATTGTAGATTCCACCTTAACCAATTTATCACTTACTAATTTAAATATTTTTGGGTCGAATTTACCATATGCTTTTTTGAAACCAGATTTTCGTTGGGTTTCTGAACCTTTTGCTAACCAATCACGAACATCAGTACCACTAATTGCATTAGATTGTGCTGGTGCTACATAAACATATCCCTTTTCTTTATACCCTTGTTGAACTTTATCAGGATGGTATGGTTCGAAGTATTTACCTTTTAATCTGTATCTATCCTTTTCACCCACAACACTTATAAGTGCGGTTGTATCTTCTGGAAACTTACCAATGATTTCAGATGGGGCGTATGGGTTTTTAATTTGAATGATTTTATTCGATGAGATTCCAAACATCTTCATCATTATAGTTTTCTTTTCATTAAACTTAAATGGTGATTTAATATTATCAGTTTTATTAGATGTACCAATATAAACATTATCTTTACCAAAATGCTTTACCAAATTCATATAAGTAGCATAATGCCCTTTATGGAATGGTTGGAATCTTCCAGAGTAAACTACAACTTTCTTATCTATATTTTCTGTTAAGACTTCCTTAACCCAATTTTTCATTAAATTTCCCATATCAATAAATATCCTTTAATTAACTGAACCACTTTCTAAAGTTTCAATTCTGGTTTGTAGTTTGTTTATTATGTTACTTTGTTCTTGCACTGCCTTTATTAGAGGTGATATAAATTCACTATATCTCAGCGATAAATAGTTACCATCAGTATCATATCCACCAAAGTTATGAACATCAAATTCAGCGAGTGATTGTGATACTTCCTGTGCAATTAACCCATAATGTGTTTTATCATCACTCATATTGTATTTTACAGGTTTAAGTGAATCTATAAAACTCAATCCTAAATCTGATATTTCAATATTTGATTTTAATCTTCTATCAGAAAGTGTTGATACTGCATCTTTTAAATATGCAGTCTTCCATCTCTGTGTAGGTGTACCTAATGTATAACTAGCAGTAGGGGCGCCGGATGGGTCTGTTGCTGAATTAAAAATTGATGATGTTACTATTGGTGCAAAGTTACCTTTATGTGCAGTAGTTTCTTTACCATCCCATGTAAGGTATGTATCTTTAAAGTGAATTGTTTGTGTATCGATTGATGCAATTCTAACAGGCTCTACCAATCTCATTTCGGTAAGTGCGAATCCCAATGGTTTATATTGGAGTGGGTGAAGTGTGGTGTCTGGCACATTACCCAACGAACCACTATATCTCATACTTAATTTTACTTTGAAAACTTCTTCTATAGATGATGATACGGTAGGTGTTGCATTTATTGATAATATATCCGTAAGTGGAATATCAAATACTACCCAATTTTTATGAGTTGCGTTTTCATCTTGATATGTTTTTGTAAAGAATGTTTTTGAACCCGATATTATATCTACTTGATATGTTGGATTAAATCCGGTGAATCCCATTGGGTATGGGTGTGTTGTTCCCCTAACACCAAATTGTAAATGTGAGTTTTTAACTCCACCATCTAAATTCAATGATTGTGAAATATTAATAAGTTCGGATGTGATAGTACTGTTTATAGATTGGGATATATCACTTCCTGTAATATCATTAAATATTAACTGCGTTCCTATTGAACCAATTGATAGAGATGCTGATGCAGCTGCTACATCTAATACGTTTTCAGAATTTACATATTTGTAATCATTACCAACACCACTTATATTATACCAACTTTTAAATTCAGCTGGATAACCTACTCCATCATGTGATGAGCCTGTTACTAAAAATTGTTTTTGTAATGCAATTGGGCCTCCTACAATCCAACTACCATGCGAACCAATTAGTGTATTTGATGCGTTTCCACCACTTTCACTAAACTTAGTATCGGATGGTGATTTTGACCATGCTTCTAGAAACGGTAATTGATATCTAACACCAACTGCGTTATTGTTAATTACGCCGGTTTCTACAATTTTACCACCTAAGTAAGTATCTTGCATAAACCCACTACTAGCTCTTATATCACCTTTTACTGTTAAATTCTTATTACTTAGGTCAAATAATGATGATGATATACTAAATTCAGTTTCGTTACCAATTATCTTACCATTCGGATTTGAAAATTCAAATTTGTTTGCGTTTATATTTAATGCAGAGCCTGATATAACACCTCCTGAAAAGTTTACGTTAGAACCCGTTATATCTCCATTATCATCTAAGATGAAATTTGATGATGATATAATACCACTACCACTAATACTAAATGTTACTTTTTCAACAAATGAACCTGATAGCGAACCAACTGATACTATTGAACTGGGTCCGGCATTAAATGTTAATAATTGTTCGTATTCAGCAGCATGAGGTATAGCTTTGAATTCAGCATCGTAAAATACATCGGATACAATGCTTTCATAAATATCACCTGAGCCTGTTAAATCTGCATATTCAGCTGCGGTTAAATCGGTTAGAACTCTAGTCGCATCTATTCTAGATGTTATATTTACAGCTCGGCCTAATGCATCTATAACTTGATTATTAAACGAACCATTGATTGAATTTGGTTGGAACGAACCACTTTCAGCAATCTCCAATGGCCAGAGTGAATCGTATAATTTTACTTCTGATGATACTGTGTTTTTCTTTAATGTCGCATTATGATAAAATTTTAGTGGAAGTCCTGCAATTGATTCTCCTTCTGGGTCTGCAGTTATTGGTCCAGCTCCAGCTTCAATAGCGTTATTACCGTAGCTATATTGGTTTGGTTCATCGTTATTATTAATTAACATTTCAGCCCAGCTAATTCCGTTAAACACAGAGTTTCCCAGTTTTGAATTCCCAGTATTATTACTAAACGTATCAATTATAGCTGCGGCTGCAGGATTAATAAAGAATCCTGGAAATAAAGATGCCATATAATGTTCACCTCTATTGTAGTTTATATTTTTAGATGCATTTGTTGAACCACCACCATCTTGAATAATACTTCTAAATTCTATCGGATTCGGATTGATAGTTAACACTTCTGCACGTGATGCTGTAATGACTTGGCTATCTTCTAGTAATGCATCAAAAAAGCTCCCCCTGGTCATATTGTTGTATAATTCTTCGGATGAAAACCCACTCGAATCTTTGATTACTGGAGCAAAACAAAACATAGAGCCTGATAAAATATCATATTCAGCTGGAGTAAGTATTTGGGCTGTACCTGATGTTTTAGGGGCAAAGAATCCACTTTGATAATCAACCCCATTATCTGCCATTGAGGATGATAAGAAGAATGTGTGAGTGACATTACCTTCTTCAATCGCTTGAGTTGCACTAGCTACCCATATAAATCTATTTCCTGCAGCTACTCCACTAGAGCCAGTCCAAAATTGATTTATAAAATCTATATGAGGTTGGTCGGTATTTATTTTTGAGGCGAATCCGTTGGCGTATCCACCAGCAATTCCAGCTCCTTGGTTGTTTAATTCAGAAATGAAAGTGAATCGGCCTGGGTTAGTACCATTGTTAATATTTTCCTGAGAACCTTGAATTGAACCACCATTTGCACTCACATCGGCCGAACCCGATTTTCTCGTTGTAAAAAATGAGCCGGTTTTTAATTTAGCTAATAATTCTAAATCAGGTTCAACATGTAATTCTAAATTTTCCTGTATGGCAGAATTAAAGTTAATTCTATCATCAATAGGAATAGAAAAGAGCTCAGGGGAAAATGGGTTATTTGAGGAAGTATCGAGATTAAATTTCGGGTATTCATCACCTGAACTCACTGCAGCTGCGTTGAATGCAAATGCGTATAACCCTCTAAAATTTTGTAGAATGTTATCAGTTCCTGCTTCAGCCATATATTTCTGTTCGTCTATATACCGCTGGTCCTGACTGTAGAATCCACCTGTTATTGCACCATATGATGCGGATGGAAATAATCTAGTAAATGATTCACTTACAAAAGTTGCCTTACCACTATTGAATGTATCCGAACCACTATAGTTTATTTGATATGTTCCGTTTACAGCATGTGAGCCTGTGCGTAAATGAAGTATACTGTTACTTTCTCTACTTAAAATTCCAACAACACTTGCAGTTGGAAGGCTGTTTATACTTATAGTTGCTCTACTATCAACTTCCAATGGGATTGCGGTGATTGCTTCTCCACTAATAGAATTTAAACTAGCAGTTACTCCGTTAATAGGTTCAAATTCTTCTGCCAATCTAAGTGCATCAAATCTAGATGATGTAATTAAGAATGATGCGATTTTACCCGATTCGGCTGTTATGTGTCCTGATGAACTTAGGATTAATAATCCATTAGATGAACTAACGGTTGTTGCGTTTATACCAAAACCACCGATTGTACCAAATGTTGCTTTAATACCACCTTGTAGGTATACGTTGTTTGTTGCTAATCCATAGCCTGGTGCTGAACTACCAAATACAAAATCAGTATTTGCTAATCCACTCAAATCACCTAATCTAGCAGCGAGTGCTACATCATATAAACCAGAACCCGTTCGTTCAACGATATCCATAAATGGAGTAGCAGTATCAGATGGATTTGCGTTTAATTTAATATAACCAGTTCCGATTTTACCTGTTGATACTACAACCTGTCCATCTTCATATGATTGTGATATACTTCCGATATCACCTACATAATCACCAGATGAACCACTACCATACCCTCTAGTTACATATAACCTACCATAATTTTCATCTTCATTACTTTGGTTACCCTCAAGAGATGATGAGTTAACTAATATATATTCTGTCTGAAATCCAGTATTATCAACTTTCTTAGCTAATAGTATTTCACCACTTACAAATCCTTTTATGTTCTTAACAGACATCGTTGCATCAGTTGCTAAGATTGAGCCTGTAAGTGTTGATGAGTTAGCAATCCATAATTGACCACCAACTGCATTAACTGATTCTTTTTCGAATGTAGTGGTTCTCATCGTACCTCTAATACGAACATTTTCAAATTCTGCAGTTCCGTTTCCTTCAGATGAAATCTTCCACCCCTTTAATCCACTTGCAAAATCTTTTGTTTGTAAGATACCTTCTGGTTTCATTAAAAGGTTTCCACCTTCAATAGATGCAGTAGTTATATCCCAACCACCAATACTAGCCGATGTGAATTTAGCGAACCCAGTTGAAGTGATTGATGAACTTGCGTTTAGTATAGTTGATTGTACACCACCAATTGTTGCTGGTGTAAATATTTCATTTGCAGAGAGTGCTGCGTTTATTACTGTACCTGCTCCAATTATTAATGAATTGTTTTTTGGGTCTAAGTGAAATAAAGATGAGCTGATTTCAATGTTTGAATCAGAACCACTAATGAATTGAGTATTATTTGTACCAATAAAGAATTTATCAGTTTTAACATCTAATAACCCACCATCATGTGTTGTGAATATAAAGTGTCTATCATCATTATCACCAATCATCTGCATACCAACACCATGTAAGGTATCTGCTCCGATTTCCATATTACCAGAACCACTATAGATTATAAATCCACCAGGACCTTTTCCTAATGATGCAGATGTTTGTCCATCAAATCCTACAGAACGTATAAATCCAGATGATACCCCACCCATTTCAATTCCAGTACCAAGTGCATTGGAAATAAACATTGAACCACTTATAAGGTTTTTGCTCCCACCAATATATGAGTTACCACCTGCGAATGAGAATGGTGATAGAGTAGTTTCAGTTCTTGATATTTCACCTAATGCGTTTAAATATTGAAATTTTAATAGTTTAGGGTCGTTTAAGTGTTCAGATGGGATTGGTACTTTAATTGCTACCGATGCACTAAATGGTACTGTTACTTCGTTTAGTAATTCGAACTCACCTGGTAACCCATCTGATTTAATTAATACTTTTATTTTATCAACTACACCCACAATTGGGTCTAATCCACTAAATGTAACATTTGCAAATGAACGTTGATTTTCAGTATTAGTTCTTAATGCGTTTTGGAAATATGATACAGAGTAATTAGCTGAATCGATTAAGTTAAATGTATGTATTAATTCATCTCTATCTGTAAACGTAGTTGTGAACGGTGTATCTAAGATAACCGTATTTGTATCTATTATAGATTTAATTGATGAAGTATATGATGTTATATTTAATGGGCTATCATATTTAGATATCGGATGTGCTGGCGTTACAAATGTATCTAAGAATATATTACTACCAACCATTTCTGCAACGAACTCACCATCGGTAGTTTTAATTATTGGAGTTTTACCTCTAAATAAATAATTTGCACCATTTCCAGTTATGGTTGTTAATTCTAACTCAGTACCAGATGTTGGTGAATTTTTGTAAACTTCAATACTTTCTGATAATGATGTAGTTGGTAGTACTGTTGAGTTAAATATTACGGATGATATGTTATTTCGATTTCTATCAACATTTACAGTTGTAGACCATTTAACATTATACTTACCTTCATACTTAGCAGGTACTGGTTCATTACGACCAGGTCTTACATCCCGCTTTGCAATTCCATATATTGATATTTCAGCATCACCATTGGATGTGTTAAAATCATCTTTATCGTGATAAATCCAAATAGATATTACCCTACTCTTATCTGCTTCTAAGTACTCAGGAATTTCAAAATATATCGGGTCCCCATTTGAATCTTTTATATCTACTATTATTTGAGATTCTTCTAGTAAATTAGATGGGTGGGCTGATATTCTTAATAGGTTCTTTCCCTTACATAATATCGATGGTACATCGGATACCCTAAAGTAGTTAATTGACAATGGGGTAGTATCCTCAATTAGTATATCTAAGTTATTATAATTTTTAGGTGTAAACTTTTTAAATGGTAATGACATTCACGCTCCGTTGTTTTCTTTGTTATAAATATCTAATAGATGAAAATCCATCAACTTTGGATATATCTATAATTTGGTCTACCATATCTCGCGTTTTATCAATGTGAGATATTGTTACTAAAAAATCAAATTGACTCTTTAGGTAATCAAATAATAAATATAGAGAGTTGAAGTTATCACTATCTAATGAACCGAACCCCTCATCAATTGCAATGAAGTTTGGTCGTGGTAAGTTTGAAACATTGATAAGGGCTGTTCGGATTGCTACCGATGATATAAACTTCTCCATACCACTTGTCAGTTCTAATGGCCAGAATTCTTCAGAAGCATATGCAATGTATGAATTAATGTTTTTACCATCAGTATTAAGTAGTATCTGAAAATCTACAATAGGTTGTAATATATTATTAATTTCAACTTCTAACTTAGGTAATACATCTGATATTAACTCATACGGTATCCCATCTCTCTTAACGCATTTAAGGTAATACTCATACCCCTCATACTTACGTTCCATATAATCTAATTTATTAATAGAATCATTAACAGTTTCAATTGTGTTCTTTGCAATACGAATATTACCACTAATATCAATTAACTCATCATTTGTTTCATCAATAAGATTATCGATTTGCTTTAGATGTCGTTTCATACTATCGATTTCTAATTGTATTTTAGAGTTGTACTCCACCGATTCTTTTTGTTCAGTTGATTTTTGAATATCAGCATTAACTGTACCAATTCTAGTCTGAAGTTCGGTTAGTTCTAAGTTACATGATTTTGATTCTAACTCTAACTTATCAATTTTATTTTCATAATCATCAATTGATATCTGTAAGTTATTAACTTTAGATAATATATCAGAAACATCAAACTTTGCTTTATTTATACAAGCTTCATCAAATTCAAGCTGTTTTGTTTTTTTGTGTTTTAATAAATCTTTTATTTCAATTTCTAAAGATTGTGCTTGTTTTGCAAATGGTGTGTTTTTGTTTGCAATACAATGTTCACAATTATCATCAAATGAAAGTGAACCAATACCATCTAAATGCTTTTGTTTATGTAGTATCTCAGTATTTGTTGTATCCAAATCTTCTTGAAGATAATCTTTTATTTTAGTAAATTTTTCAAAATTAACATACTTTAATTTTAAATCAATTAAATCGTATGATTCAAATTCAGATTCAATTTTTGATAATTTATCTAACATTAATACTAATGAATCGGTGTAACCTGTACACTCATTTGATTTTGATTTAAGATTACTACCAAGTGATTTGTTAAGAGTATGTAGTTTATCAATATTAATTATTGTAGAATCTACTGAGATTAACTTTAGAATTAATAGTTCGATTTGTGATGTTACCTTTACTTTTGATTCACGATGCGTATCTAATGTGGATTGAACCTCCGATAGTACAGATTCATTTTCTACTAAACTATCTTTAGCTTCTGATAATTTCTCTGTAAAGTTTTGGTTTTTATAATCTTTAAGTAAAGCACTTAATTCTTTGATTTCTTCGTTTGCAACAAAGTATAGTTCCTCAAATACATCCATATCTAAGAATTGAGCAAGAAGTTCTTTTCTCTCTTTTTGCGTTTTCTCAATGAACCCACTATTATTAGATTGGTTTGACATTGCAGTTAATGTAAAATCCTCATACGAACCCACATACTGCCTAATCATTGAATTTGTATCTCTACGTTCTTCACCATTTAATGATTCATTAGAACCATCCTCATTGATTCTGAAAAAGTTAACATCAACCTTCACAGTACCACGCTTTGGTGATTTCGTAGCAATACGTTCAATAAAATAATCTACTCCGTTAATTTCGAAGTTAAACTTACATTCAAATGAATTCTTTGAATAATTTAAAACATCAAGTGCTTTAGTAGTTCTAGAGCATTTATCAAATATACAAAATGAAAGTGCATCCCATAGAGATGATTTACCACTAGCGTTTGGTGCAAAGATACCATATGTACCTTTCATCTGACTGAAATCAATTGTGTTATTACTAGCATATGAAAACATATTAGAAAACTCAAATGTTTTTGGCTTCCATATAATATTCTTCATTCCTACTGCTGGACTTAACTTGGAGTTTATATCGTTGTTTATATTTCGGATAACCTCTAAGTGTTCATCACTAACAACAAATCTATCTGATAGGAAATCTTCAATAAGTTTATTTTGAAATCCAACATCTCTTACATTTTGTAAGATTACAGATGTACTTCCAGTAGAATCTTTTGTATCAGTTATTACCTTTTGGATTGCAACTTCTTGCACTTTTCGACCTACTCTAATATCAGCTAATATAGTCTTTAAATCAGATTGGGTTGTATCCTTCACTCTAACCCTCATTCTAGGCTTATTTGGTATGATTGGGTTACCAACTATTTTACCACCATCTACATCCACCGTAACGTACCCATAATCGTTATGGATTGGAACGAATTCAGATTCTTTAGTAGAAACATCCCAAACTAATATACCATGCTCTGGATATTTAGCTTCCCCATGATTCTGCATAATAGTTGAACCACAATACTTAATAGTACCTTCTGAATTTAATGATTGGTTTGGAACGTGAATATCTCCTAATAGAACCAAATCGTAACCATCAAATGATTCAACGTTTACGTTTTTATTCTCAATTTGGAATCCATGCTCAGTTTCAACCCTATCAACAGGCCCATGATATAATGCGATTTTGTAATCACCATTAACTTCATCCGATGGAATTATTTCTTTTGATTCACCAAAGACTGATGAATGTGAGAATGTTAACCCACCCATGCTCCAAACACCGTCATCCTTTAGATAATGTAAATTGGAATGATTTAGTGCATTAACAATTGGAGATAGTGCATCTAACCTCGATGGGTTATTTAAGTTTGCATCGTGATTTCCTGGTATTAATACCGTTGGTAGTAAATTTGATAATTCTTTTAGGAACGTTTGAGTCATCTCTATAACTTCAGGAGTCATATCCGTTTTAGCGTGAACTATATCACCTGCTAATACTATAATTGAATCTTCCGTTTTTGTTTCTAAAATGTATTTATATAGATTCTTAAATACATCTCTATATTCCGAGTGTCTTTTTAAATTTCTAATATGTACATCTGCTATATGGTAAATCTTATTTACCTTCCCATTATACTTAATCTTAGTTATATTTCTCATACACCCATTAGCTTATACTCCATCAATTTAGTTAGAGTAAGTTCTTTTGTATTTTTCATTAATTTGTAAAAATCATCAAATCCCATTTCAGATGGGTCTGAATCTTTAAGTTCTATTATGTGCACATTAACACCTTCATTCATTAGGTTTTGTGCAAATCTTAATGCGTTAGTGAACGCATCCGAATCTAATGCGATGTAAATCTTTTTTACACCTTTACCGATTATCTTCTTTTGTAGTTCTGATTGTGGTGATTTACCGAATAGTGGTATTGCGTTCATTCGTATTGCAATTGCATCATAAACACCCTCACATATAACAATTGGTAAATCCCAATTAACAAGCATATCAAATCCTACTACATCTTTAGATACAGTTGGGTTCTTATGTTTGTATGCGGTATCATAAAAACTTCTACCTACGAAATAATTCAATCTACCATTAAAATCATATGATGGTACAATTATTTTATGTTTATAATCACCATCCTCACAATACCCAATACTATACTTTATAATATCAGCTGCTGAAACTCCACGCTGTTCTAAATAACGAAGTGCATGTTTTCTAATAACTGAGGTAGATGGTTTCCATAATGGTTGGTATTCGGATGGTAACTGAACTACCTTAGATTGCTCGGTAGTTGAATCAGTTTTGTATTTATATTTCTTACTGAATATGGAATTGTGCTCATCCCAAACATCTTTAGATACCTTTAACTTTCTGAATAATGAGTTTATCGTTTTACCCTTTTCATCGGATATCCAACAATGCCAAGGATTATTACCTTCAGCGTTTAACTCAATGTTTATCTCTAACTTTGGTTTGTAGTGTTCTACAAATGGAGAATAAAAGGCATAGTTATTTCCTGATGTTTTCTTTGAAACACCTATCACCGATTCCAACAATGTTAATAATCTATCTTCCATATAGGAACAAATATACAAATAATAATTGGATTAACCAAAGAAATTCACACTTTCTTTTTCATCTATCCATTCTTGAGGTATTTCCTTACCAGCCCATTTGAAACCGTGCTTATCACACCATTGGGAATATGTGGTTTTAGAACCCTTATATATTTTACCATTTGGGGATTGTAAAACAAATCTTAAATCTATATCAGGATTCTGCTCTTTAATAAGTAAATGCTTCTTTCTATCTTCTGGAAGAAACCAACCTTTCGACTCGATGAAGATACCATTAGGTAATCTAAAGTCAGGTTTGTAAGTATGATTTGTTTGTGGTATGATGTACTTTACTTCGTGTTGTTCGTATTCACCATCAATACCTTTAGATGATAGTTGTTCATCAATTCGTGTCTCAAGCCCACTTTTGTGGCCTTTTGACTTTTGGATGTGACTCCAATTACCTTTTGCCATAACTTAATTTTTATTTATTTGTCTATTCCAAACGAATTTTCCACTATTGGTACTATCTTCACTTATCGTATAATTAATTGATTCACTTAAAAACTTATCAATTACAACAGGCTTTCCAAATGCACCATCTAAGTCAAATCTAACCTTTACTGTGATATCAGCATCATCTCTATTTTTGATAGTGGTTGCAAGTTTACCTACTGCTATTAATTCAAATTCTTTATTGTACAATCCTATTGTTGTAAAATAATTATTAAAATCTGAACCTGTAACGAATGGTTTTAGTAATTCGGAGTTAACATCGTTATTTTTTCTTAATGTAGGATTCTGTGATATAATAAATTCATTTCGATTAACTTCACATAAAACTGATGTTTCAAATAGTTTTTTTGTTGATTTGTATTTTGTTGTGAATCCGAAGTTTTGTCCATAATCCCAATTACCAGTCGCACCAACCATAACATTTTTATATTTAGGTCGGGGGTCTGATACTACTGCTATACCATGATTGTAAAAAACTTCCCCAACTATATCACTTTGATATGCCGAACCAGTTCTCCAATCGTTATCTGATAATCCTATGATTTCGGTTTCGGTTAATGAACGTCTATACATTCTAACCTCATCTAATGAGCCTGTTAATGTGTTGAATTCCTCACCGACATCAAATACACCCTCAGATGTAAATTTAGAACCTAATAATATATCATAATCATTCCATACATCACCTCTAAGATTTATTGAAGATGATGATTCTTTAGTACCATCAACCCATAATTCTAAAAGAGAGCCATTTTTATTAAGTACAACGTGATGTTGTCCATCATTTACAAGTGTAGTTGATGTAGCTAATGGAGTTCTAATTCCATCTGACATTGATATTACAACCTTACCATTATTAGATGTGTTTTGATTGTAAACCTTTACATCATATGGGAATATTGGACTTTCTATATTTCTACGTCTTGTAACATCATTTAATTTCTTATCTTTTCCATAATCTAAAAAAGTACCACGTTTATTTAAAATCCAATTGTAATCTTCGGATGCATCAGATTGTGATGCTGGTAAATCAGTCCATAATGAAATTGCGTAATCATTACCTTTTACAAAATTATATATAGGTTTCTGTTTGATTAGGATATACGAATCAGTACCATTGAATTTTACTGATGTGCCTGATGCTATGGATGCAGTACCTGATGTAAGAATACCTGGCTCATATACTAAGTTTTTACCTGTTGCGTGATTTGTATAACCACTTCTATCAAATATAACTTTATCTAAGCTAGTACTACGAGGTACTACCTCATCGTTAAATCCCCAATAACCAACTAATGATGCGAATGGAACATATGAACTTGTATTTAATACAGTATCGGTAAGATACCCATGATACTCATCAATCTTTCTATCAATAATAGTGAATCCAGAACCAAGTAGGTTATAAGTTGATATATCACTTATGTTTACACTTAAAGGTTTTATACCATCACCCAATCTGTTATGTGGGATTGAAAATATAGAAGCTGATGTGTAGAGGTCTCTCTCATTATTAGTTCTGTGTTTAAAAAACATTTGATTTAAACCAGACCAAATAACCTTCTGTTCCTTAGATGCTAGAAATGTAGTACTATTAGAATTAGAATTATCTAACTGTGTTGAATCAGCAACAGCCTCATTATCAACAGATGATGATAGAGGTACTTTTTCATTGTATAGTGGTGATATGCCTTTTAATATAGACATATCATATTCAGCCTGACGGTAATTACTATCAGTCACCACCCATCTTTTATGAGCGTTGTATGGGTATTGTTGTAACCCACCCCCGTTTATGGGTTTGTAAGCATCTGCCATATATTAATCCTTAGATTCTATTATAAATATGAATTTATAATTTATTAATACTGATATATGATTATAAACAAAAAATGCCGTAAACATAATTAAACACTTACGGCATTTTTGAATTATATGTTCTTAGTAATTAGAAGTCTAACTTTACCTTCACAAGAACTTCTGATGAAAATGATTTCAAAATTGGTTGTGATAATTTAGCAACTGCTAATAATTCTTGCATACTACTATATAAACCAACAGTAGTTATGTATGCTTTAGGATTGTTTACAAATGTTGGTTGGTTGAATGCTCCATTTGAACCTGTCACAAATGATGGGTTGTTTGAGAAGTTGTACTCAGCGTTTTTAGCTCTTACAAAATAAAACGTTGATTGTACTTTTTCTTCGTTTCTTGCTGCAAACCCATATGTAGAATTTATGGCGGCTGCCCCACTAATAGATGTATGTAACTTAAATGCATTATCACCATTAATGTTTGAACCACTAACAGTTCCGAAATCTAACTCTGTATTTAAAGTATCTGCGTTTAAAATAACAACACCTTGTTCTGGGAATACTGAACCAAAATATGTTTTTGGTGAGTAAACTCCATTTGCAATAGAACCTGATACTAAGTTGTATGTTCTACCTATTTGAGTTGCCGATTGTAGTGAATCAGCTGAATCATCAATTAACGTTACTACTTTAAGTCCAACTGAAACTTCAACGTTAGAACCTGTATGATAAATGTTAGGAGTTAAACTACCACTTAATGTTGCTAATCCTATTTGGAAATTACCTGGGTCTAATCTATCTTTTAATCTGGCACGATTCATATTGATAGCGTATATATGCTCCGATGCAATATTATTAAATTTAAATGTTCTAACATTATCATCAAGTAGAATTTGTGCATATTGTGAGTAAATAGCATTTGAAGGAGAATCTTCATTAGTTCCTAAAGAACCACTACCAGCGTTATGCCCGTATGTTACTGAAAACTGTGCTTCAGATGTTGCTAATGATGAAACCCCATTAAAAACTTCATAGTAATATGATTTCTGAATTGCTGATTGAGCTGATGATGTATGAAATGATGTTAATGTACCTACATTACCACTCCATAACCCTCTAGTGACTCTTTCAACTCCACCTTCAACTACATCACCTACTTTAAATGCCGTATATACTCTTCTTTGTGTATTAAACGAACCTGCTGGTAAAATTGCCATATTTATTTCCTTTTAGTATTTTTTTATAGTCCTAATGTGTTATTAGCAAACCCATTAATTTCTGTGTTATCTGTAATGGTTAAATCAATTTCAGTACTTCCACCTGTTTCATTTCCAACTACAATAAGTTTAGTTGAAATATTTATATTATCAGCTAATATTTTAGATGTAATTGTAAATGTTGTGCCTGTACTTATTGAAACACTACGTCTATCTTCGTTTGCACCAACTACATCTGTGTTGTTTGCAACACCTTTACCATCACCAACTATGTTAGCTGCATCTGAGTTAAGTAGTGTAACTGTATACCCAAGTGTATTTGCACCGTTTATAGTATTACAAGTTACGACTTGTGTTTTACTACCCTCTTCTATAGTAATAGAGGCTGGATTAGTTGATACAATTGGAATTCTGATTGTATTTTTTGGTAACGTTAAGAGTTTGTATCTTAATGAATAGTTCTCATCGGTTACTGCTTCTACGATTGGCATATTCTCTATGATTACACCATAGTAATCTGACCCGAGTGGGTGTGCTGGATTCCATAATTCGTAATCTACTTCATCATCTGCTAATGCAAATTGACTAATTACAAAGAAGTCTCGCCCTTTTGATAACAACTCTCTACCCTTTTTAGTAAGAATTGCATCTACTGTTATCGATGAATTATCTAAATATCCCATATTGTTTGCCTTTTACGTTTTCTGTATTTGTAATAAATATGTAAATAAATCTTTTTAAACTAATTTTAAAAGAATATCCATTTTTATCTACTGTTATTTTAAATATTGTTATTATTTAAGTTTATTAATTGAGTTTCTACCGCATCGATTGCAGTTCGAAGTTTTGACTCTGCTATTTTTTCAGTTATATAAAATCCTTCAACTTCATCAGATTCCATTGATTCTTTAAGTTTTAATAATTCAAGCTGTCGTTCTTCCGTCAAACCCATGTCAGTTTCAACAGTATCTCGTATCAATATATCATTTGGATTTAATTGTGAATCAATATCAAAATCGGAATCAGTACTTTCGATAATATCTCTATGAGGTACTACCTTCCTACCTAACTTACGTTCTAAATCATTTATTTCTTTTCTGCTACGTTCTACATCTGTCATATTATTTAAATCTAAATTTTCTTCGGATTCTTCTATCATATCATCACTTACAGTATCTTCAAAAATATCCTGTTGCTCTTCATCTCTGAGTTCATTATATTTTAATGCACGTTCTTCGGCCTTTCTTGCAAGTTCATCCTGACGTCTTTTTCTATTTTTAGCTCTTCGTCTGAGCTGAAGTGTTTTAAATCGTTTCTTTTCTACCTCAATACTGATTTTTAAATCTTCTTTTTCTTTTGGGGTAGTGATATCGTTACGGATAAACATCGGGTACTCTGATTGCATTAGCAAATCAAATTCCGATTGTAAGTTCTTTATATATTCATCAAACTCAAGTTTAGTTTGTGGTTCATCTCCAATTAATATATCAATTGCAATCCTACGTTCATCTTCTGTATTTCTACGGATGAGGTCATTATCTAAGAATTCCATTCGTTCTGTAAACGATTTCAATTCGTATCCGTTACGAACTACTATACCTTGACTTAATAACAATTTAATACGCCGATTTCGGATACGTTGAGCTTCAGTTAATCCTTCTAACTCTGTGGCTTTGAGTTTTGCTTCTTTATCAGATGCGGCCTGTTTTGCTTTTTCTTCAGATGCTTTAATAAGTTCTAATGCAGCTTTATCTTCTTCTGCCTTTTTTATGAGTAACTCAGCTGCTATAATTTTTGCGTTTTCTTCGGCGGCCTTTCTTTCATCAGCTAAACGATTTCGTCTAAGGGCATCTTCTCCCATCTGTGTTTTTAATAAGGATTGTGCTGCTGCAGCCTTTCGCTTTGCATCCAATGCCTTAAAGCGCTCCGCTTGTGCTTCTTGCTGTTCGGTTTGTATTTTATTAAGGAATCCATTAACAAACTTGATAAGTGTATCATCAGTATCTCCTAATTGAATTAACCTATGTTGTTCTTTCTGCAAATCAGCTGATGAAAACTTTTCATATTTAGCATTCCATTGTGCGAGTTGAGCCGATTTACTTAGGGGTTCAATATTTTTTTTACCAATATTTAATAAACCACCTTTCTTATCATCACCACGACTCTCAGTAGATTTTGCTGCGTTTTTAGCTTTTGCATCATTTTCCATTTCTAATCTAGCTCTGGCAGCTGCGGTGGTATCGTTTGATATTTGGGTAGAATTACCACCACCATCATTTCCATCACCATTAATGTTAGCGGCTATAAATTCATCAAGCGAACCATTGAATCTTCCTTCTGCTATTGCCAATGTATATTGTTCTTGTTCATTCATAATGCTATCTTATTATTTGATGTTATCATAATTACTTTGCCATTTCGTATACCAATGCAATTGAATTAGCTTCTGATATTAATAACGGGTCGGTAGTGGAGTTACTAATGAATTTTATAGGACCTTCTGGTGCTGTGTTAAATGCATATTCTAATAATAGTAATTCAGTTTGCCTATCATCGGTAATAGCCATTGATTTAAAATATTTATTCTTTTCATCTTCATCAAACTTCATATTTATAAATTCTATGGATTCTTTGAATCGATTGGTTTGCTGATTACCCATAAATTTTGGTAATGGTTTATCATTGGTAACAACCGATTGGTCTGTGTTACCTAAATTACCGATTTCAGTTTGTTCAATTCTATCTCTTTCTTCTTGCTCAATTCTATCTCTTTCTTCATCATTCTCATCGAATGTATCAAGACCTTTATTAACAGTATCAAACTCAACCCTTCTAAGGTCTTCATATTCACGCCGTATCTCATCAGTTTTGATTCTAGAAGTAAACTCAGCTCTACGAGTGTTTTCAATACTAACCAACTTACCAATCCTTTGTCTGAATGCTGCTTTCTCATCGTTGTATTCTTTTAAAAGTTGATGCTTCACAAACTCCCATACATACAATTCTTGCAAATCTATAAATGTAGCTGGTTGATTCGTTAAACTACCTACTGATAAGTTTCCACCAGCGGCGGTTGTTGATGTATAGATTAGTACATTAGCATCTGCTGCAAATATTTCTATTACAGGCTTTCCATCAGGTGTATCCGGCGAATTCGTTGTTAATGAATCTGATGTCATCTTACACCCGAAGAATGTTAGATTCTCCATTGCGAAGGATTTCTCATCTGATGATACTGATGATGGTACTAATGATGATGAAGATGGTAACCCTAATGATGCAGATAATCGTGTACTATAAAAAAGAACCTTAGTTTTTGCGTATTTAGATGGTTTAGCGTTTATTGCTGTAGATGATGTTACATTATAATTCCAATATCCATTTGTTTCTGCTTTCCACCCAGCCCCATAACCAATATTAGTAGCTGATGATGTTGCGACCAATATAGTGTATTTATATATTGATGGTGCATACATATCTTTAATTTGAGGATTTCCAATTGATTCTAGATTATCTTTTGTAGATACAACTGTATCAGTATCAATTGGAGTTAACGTAAAATTGTAATCATTGTATGTTACAGTAGGTAGTTTTAATGGTTCTAATACCAAAGCCTCATGCTGTTGTAAATGTTTGGTGATTGGAACTTTTACTACTTCATCTATTACGACCGAATATTCATTGTAATCGCTAGTAAGTGTTTTCTCATATTGTTTTAATGTTACATCATAATGCGGTTGTGTATATGTTACATTTGTTTTAGATTTAAATTTAGGTCGTTCTAAAATATGTGGTTCAATTAAGATACCCGAATTGTAATCAACTCTAGCCGGCATAGTCTGTCTAATCTGTTCAAATACAGATTGGTCATATCTTGCTAATATATTAATTACAGTATTTATTAAATTTTTAGAAGTATATTTTTTAAATACATTTCTTCTTAAATAATCTAATTCTTCATTCTGCTCATTAAGTCCTTCTCTTCTATCAGGATTACCAATATAATCATCTATCTCAAAATAACCGGTATGATTGTAGATATCTTCGTTGTACATTTTTGTAGCAGAAAGATATACACCAACTTGATTTGAATCAACAGGTGAAGTATCATATTGTGATTTTTCCTTTTTCTTATCAGAATCTAATACCCCATTCAATGAACTTTGTTCAATTCTAACTTTATTGTTCATTATATTGTTAGCTCCAGCAGAAGGAACTTTTGTATAATATTCTTCAGTAACACCTCTCAAATCATCAGCTTCAAAATTGAAAAGTGATGCCGTTAATGGGCTACCGTTCTCAGATGTAAGTATATTTCTATTTGGATGTGATGATACTATACTATAAGCGCTAGTTACACTTTTCAATTGAGAATCAGGAATAAACCTAAATTTCAAATCAAAGTAAGATGATGTTGCTGAATTACCATGATACGTTTCTCTCGATAGTGTATGTTCATCTACAACTATATCTTTTAATGGATTTGCCCAATATCTAATCTCTTGTATAGAACCACTTAAATATTCAGCTGCGTTCCAAAGAGTTAATCCAGTAGCGGTTGGTAAATCTTTACCAATAGTTAAATTATCACTACCAGTCCAAGCTGCATTGTATGATGATTCAGTAGAACCATCAACTGAAATACTAGCTGATTTATTTGTAATGATATCATCTTTTCTACTTCTACGATATTGTATTTTGTAAGTGTTATCTGCGGTTATATCATCAACTGAAGATTCTCTTTGTACTAATAACGTACTCATAGTTGAATCAAATACCATAACATCATTGATAGATGCTGATTTATATCCAGCACTACCACTTAGAAAAAAGTGAATATTACCTCTACCAGCTCTAGATGAGTTTGGCTCTAATACAACTCCGAAATCCAATCCCTTATTTAATACTGCAGTTGTTCTACTTAAATTTTGTTGAATTTGGATTTCTATTGTATCAACTGGGTTTGGGTCGTTTACTGAATATGTAGTAGAATCTACATCAGTTATTTTATCCCAAGGAAGTGTAATATAATTATCAGTGTCAAATCTTAAATGATATACAAACTTATCGTGTTCCCATATTGGTCTAACATCTTCAACCATTGGACCACCATACTCTTTAATAGATAGAAATGTTTGTGGGATACCATATGTTGCAATTAATGCTTTTACTGCTCTAGCAGAACCTTTTGATTTTAATAAGTAAGGTATGTTGTTTACAACTCTACGCCAAACTTCATAATTAATTTGTTCATGTGATTTTGATTTCAATGAACCACTTTGTGCAGGTACACCTTCCTGGTTTGTTCCTAATGCGTAATCCCAAAGGTTAGATGTATCCTTACCATGAGTTAGTTTCCAACCCATTGATTTTGCTACATCATAAAGAAGTTCGTTTGGCATACCATCATATGGATGCTCTTCCCTCGTATTTATTGAAGTTAGTGTTTTTACATAACTCCATGTAATATCGAAGTGATGTCCAATCATATCAATAAATAAAATATAATCTTTATTCAAAGGGTCTTCTACAATTGATGCTGGTATTGAATGTGTTAATCGTGCTTCATTCTCAGAATCAAATAAACTAGCAGATGAAATTAACCCATTAAAGTAATTTTCACCGGTAGTAGAGGTGGTTGAATATGTTACGGTTGGGTAGGATGATACTTTAGGCCAAGCATTAAATGTAAATGCGGATGAACTGTAATGTGTATATGTACTACCTGTTTCATAATACATCCACTTTTCCCAACCATCAAATCCACTGGATACATTATCTCTCCGTTGAATTGATTGGGATATGTTTGTTATTGCTTCTGAACCACTAACCGAACCTAAAGTTGTTATTCTAGCATTGTATGATTCTATTAACCCTAATTTATATTTAAAATTATGAACACGCTCTTCTGCTGATGAATAGTTTACAAAGTTTTTAAAATCAGAATAATCTATATTAAGTGTAGTGTTACCGAATGATGAACTAAGATACTTATCAACAATTTGTTGAGATGTTGATAGATTGGCATCTAATAACTCATTCCAATTTTTTAAATCTGTTCCTTGAGATTTACCGTAGTTACCCATGTCTATCTTAAAGTTGGGTGGTGAGAAATCTAATGTTTCAACAGATTTGGTAAATGGGAAAACTGATACTCTATCAATATACGAATCGTGAACCAATCGTGCTATTGTTGGGTTTAGTAACTGTTGAGTATCTTTTAAAGGTTTATATAATTTAACTACAACAGTTTTTAAATTATTAGTATTAGCTAATGATGCGTTATAATATCTTACCTTAGAAAAGTTTTTGATGGTCTGGTTAATAAAAGTACCATTCTCTGGTCCATTAAATTTCCTATCATTATCAGTTGCATCGTTAGTATAATAAATAATATCACCATTTGCATCTAATTCGGGCTCATATGAAAGTGTACCATTATCATTAACAATGTTGAATTTTGCAGCTCTACCAGTAGCTTCAGGTGGGTAGGATACATAAAGAATTTCTTTAGATGATTCCGCCGTTTCCGAAAATTCACCACCTGTGATAGAAGATTCACCTACAGAGTATTCATCCGATATCTCTACCCAAAATTTATCATCACCAAATAAAGGATAAAATGTTGTTTTCTTACCATCGAATCTTCCAATCGGATAATCTACATTCTTTACAATTTCACCTACCTTTGGGTTGTTATTAAAATCAAACCCTACAATTGGTATTAGTTCGTTATTACCTAAGTTTAATACTAAATCATCGTTATAGTTTGATGATAAATTTGATTGTATATATTGATATAAATCACTAAAAGTTTCACTATTAGAGATTGTTAATTCCAACTCAGTTGAATCGGATGATATCCTATTTATATTTAATTTATCAGTTAAAGTGTTAATAAAATTATATAGAATACTATAATAACCACTTTTTGCTCCTGCTAATCTTACATCTAATTCAGGCTTTACTAATATATTATATGGTATTTTTTCTCCAGATAGTTCGTATTCAATATCAGTTTGTTGAGATTGTACTAACGAATCAGCTGAATATAAATGTGATTCAATCTTTGAATTCTTTAGTAAATCTTCTGAGATATCTAATATATCAGTAGGTATCTTAGTAATATCAGCTGCAGAATATATTGCAGTATTTTCTACTGGCCCCTTTGAGGTTTTTAATATATTTTTATTTTCAAATCTATCTATTGCCATATTATCTTTTATTATATCAATTAGATATTAATTCAATATCCCAAAAACTACTATCTACCAAATACCCAACCTCAACGTTATCAGAAGTCCCACATGAACCAGCTACCTGCCACTCATCAAACTCTTTCATATCTTTGTTTAGGATTGTGATTGTCTGACTGTGATTGAACCCATTATTTTTAGGTGGTCGAAGGGTAACAGCTCTACCAGATGTGGAAGTTTGGATAGAAGGACCAACATTATCTGAAACGGTTTGTTGACTACCAAATGTAACAGTCGAAGTATCTGTTGATGATTTTCTGATTCGTTGGAATCGAGTATCTATACCAACAGGAAAAAATATAACACGCCGCTCACGAGGTGTTTTGCCAAAGTTAGCCCAATGGACTTTTGCAGCTCCCAGGGTTTGGTTAGTATATTTACCGTTAGTGTTACGATTCCCAAAAGCTGCTCGCAAATCAGAATATCGGTCTAGGTAATTTGCTGCGGAGCTATTGGCCAATGCGGAGGGTCGAGATACTTCTCTTTTATCGAATGAGCGAATTTGGTACGTTAGTTTTAAATCGTTACCACTATCTATCAACTCTTTTGTAATAGTATATCTACCTGCTGATGTTTGTGGTGGTCCGTATACAACTTTACTGAACCCTAAGTTTGTACTACCATATGGTCTTGTGGTAGATTCATAGCTTTGGTTATATGAATAAAACTTTTTATCATTTGGAGGTAACTCATATCTAGCGCTGAATTCATCTTTGAATCCTGTAAAGTTTCTTAAATCCAATTTCTCTTCATTAATAATTGTAAGTTCAAGTGATGGTCCTACGTTTACTAACTCAGTTGGAGGTATATATAAAACTTTGTTAAACGCATCTTTACCATAAACAGTTTTAGATGCTGCAAGTTTAACCGTACCATACGAATCAGTTCCATTTGGGTCTAACGTATATGATACTATTTGTTTAGATGTATTTCTTTTTACTTTTCTATCCACCATTACCTAACCACTTTAAATACATAACCATCAAAATACTCTTGTCTACTATCTCTATCAACTCTAAATTCAAACTGATAGAATCGTTCAGGTTGAAGTGTATTAAACCAAAAATCAAAATAGTTACCATTCGAATCACAACTAATTTTAGTATAAGTTGTATCGAATGGTGCTAACACTAAATTGGTCTCAACATCTCTAACCTGATAATAAGTATTTTGAGGAAGAGATTTAACATCATTATATAGAGAAGAAGTTGAAAAAGTTCTTTGTGGAAATCTTTGCCTACCCACTACTCTTATTCTTGATTTTGAATTTTCCTTATATTCTGCCATTAAATTCTTTGGGTATATTAAAATATCATCACCTGTTAATGATGATAACGACCCAGTAACATATGCTGAATCATCCCATCTGACTTCTAATGTTGGAACATATATTGTATGTGTTTCGTTTGAGAAGAATTTAGATGAGCCATATCTGGTAGAACCACTCTCTTCTAATAATGGTCGTTTTACAATAAACCCATTGTTGTATCTTGAACCACTCATCCAATCTTTAACATACTCAGTAACTTCTACTTTTAAGTCATTTGTGTATTTGTTAAAGGTTTGTGAGTATGCTGTGTTATTTGCCGATGCAGTATACCAAGTACCACCACCATCATTATGTATGTATGAACCAGTCGTTCCACTTGCAAATGAACCTGTTGTCCATAATGAACTATTTCTATATTGCCAGCTTACACCATCCGTTTGAATTGGTGAATCATAAAATTGACCTTTACCTTCTGTCCAACTTTGTGAAACGGGATATATATCTAACTGATATTCAGATTGTACTCCAACTTGTTCAGTAGATGTGAGGTTTAAATAAAATTTACAATTAGATGAAATCTCACCTGCTGATATTGATGCTGATAATGATGTGATATTAAATTGTGTTAACACCCTACTGTTACCTATTAGAATACTATCAGTATCAGTATCGTAAAATTTAGTTACTTCTAATATTTCATCACCACCAGCATTCTGTGCTCTTAATGCGTCTTGTTCGTATATTGTAGAATCCTTTTGTCCGTATATTCTATATATCATTGTTTATCTCCTTAGAATGATTGAGTTATCACTTTACCTTTTATATCCAAATTAGGAAATTTAACTTCAAATATTGATGAATCTTTAGGTGGAAAAATTACACCCATTTTGGTAGCATTGTTAATGCTATATTTGTTAGGTGAATAATTACCATTATATTTATTAGTTATCTGTAATCCACCTACTCCCTGTGCATCTGGTCGAGGTACTGTTTGAACTCCTTGAATACCATCTAATAATACATATATTTGAGATAATGTTATAGGTTGGTTTATACTCCAATTATCAATATTAAAATAATCTTTTAATGCTGCTATACATCTTAATAACGTTTCGTTTGAATTAGCATCTGGTAAAACTATGATATCAAATTGAATTGCTATGTTAACAATAAATGCATCTTTGATGTTAACTGCATCAGTTAACATTCTATAATATGAAATATATGTTTTAAGATTAGTTTTAGTTGCGTTGTTTAACTGAGTTAACTTTTTGTTATTATCATAACCCAATGTATATAAATTTAATGCTAGTGGATTTGGAATCTCAGTTGATACTACATTCCCATCTACCTTTTTGTTTTCTATTTGATAATCTTGTAGTATGTATGCTTTTGCTACCGAACCGAATTGTGGTGGTAATGCGTAACATCTCATAATGTAATCTTCTCTACTTACAGTTCTATTTTGAGCTGCAAAGTATGCCATTGCATTGTTACGAATCTCATCATCCGTTTCTTTACTCCTACCACCAACTGCAGGAGTTGGATTTGTAACTGCTAATGAATTTTGTGAGAATCGTAAAGTATCTTGATTTAAATTTAATGTGTTATCATTCTCAAATATTCTACCAGTTATGTTAATTAAATCTTTAGCAGGTACATTATCTTTAATTCCATTACCAACGAAATATTCAACTGTTAAAGTTGTATTGGATGGTGCTACTCCGTATGTTTTTGTATATAGAAAGTTTGATGGGTCGATACCCTGGTCTAAAGATGCGTTAGCGGTGTATAGTGCTGAACCAACATTATCGGGATTAGGGATTATTTCTTCATCAGCGTTTGATGATATACCAGCTCCAAACTGAATTGATAAATTACTTTCATCTTCAAATTTAGTAATGAATCTTTTAGGAACTCTATTTAGTTGTAACAAATATGGAGTTTCGCCTGCATGTTGTGAAAAATCTAATGTATTGTCTTGATTATTTTCAATTTGTTCAAATACAGTATCTTGTGCTAAGAATGGAACTTCAGTCCATATATCACCATCTTCATCTTTTATAGATTTTATTTTTATTATGCTTGAATCGGTTATCCGTATCTTATCATAAATTTTGGCCGTTCCGAATGTAAATGTTTGTGTCTTTACAGTACCACTTGTAGCCTTTACTTGTTTTTTAAGTAAATAGTATATTGGTTCATTTGTAGTCTCATTAATACTGTATACCGAAACTTCGGTTGTATTAAAAGATGATGAAAATTGAAAGTCAATATCAGTTGTTGTTCTAAATTCAACATCTTGAAATTCATCAGAACCAACACTCATATTTCTTGCAACCTTTAACCCATAATCGTAATCGGGTCTTACATTATCAGCTGTACCTTTAGATGGTACTAATTGAAACACATCTAATGTTACCGTTGATGGTACTATATTTTTAGGTTTATATCCATAAGTTGCAGCGAGATTAAATAGGTTTGCTTTCTCTTCTGCATTTATAAGTAAGGATTCTCTTAGTTGAGTATCTGTATAAAATGATAGAACATCACCAACATACGATGCCATCTCAATGAACATCATACCAGGAGATGATTCGTTAAAATCATTAAATGTATTTGGGAAATAGTTTTTAGAAAACTCAATTAAGTTTTTTCGTAATTGACCAAAATCCTTTCCAACTAAGGAAACATCTTTTCTTACTAAATCTGTTTTATTTGTCTTTGCCATTTATAACCCTTATTCTATTGTAGTTGTTCCAGCCGAATCTACAAATATTGTTATTTGTTGATTAGCCCCTTGCTCTGTAACTTTGAAATCTAATGATATGTTTACATGATTTCTATCAAAATCAGGGGTTACCGTAAGTTTATCAATTACTATGTATGGTAACCAATACCCAATATCTTCACGTAGTTGTTCATCTAAGGCGGTGCTTAAATCACCATCCATCTGTTCAAACATAAGAGAATAAACTGATGAACCAAATTCAGGTTGAAATAACCGTTCACCCTTTCTGGTTAATAATAAATTCTTTAAATTAGATATTGATTGTTCCTCAGTTGTATAACTTAAAGAAAATAATCCTTTGTTCTTACCAAATGGTAATGTTATACCAACTGCTACATCTTTTTCAAAATCTAGTGGGTTGTAAAAGTTTTCTTTTCTTTGAGCCATTTGTTACTTTCCTTTTTTAGCGTTAATGGTTTTCATTAATTCTGAATAATCTTTAGTTAATGCTGCTCCTACTGCTGCAACTTGCTCATTGTTAGTATCAACCGGTCTTCCATCTATATCAGTAGTTGGCATCATATTCGATTGACCATCTCCATACCCAATTGCATCTGCCATACCGGCTCTATTAAATCCTTGTGCTTGGTTTGCTCCGAATTGACCATCCATATTTCTCCACTCACCATCATTGGCGGTTTCATTTAATATAGAATTTAAAGTTGGATTTTTTGTAAACTCTTGAGTTGGGTTAACCTTTGAGGTATTCGCTCTAGATTCTTCCAATACATCAGAAATATCTAATGGGTCTTTTTGTTTAGGTTTGCGTACTTCTTTGATAATTGGTTTAGAACTTTTTCTAACCTCTTTTAAAATCGGTTTAAGTTCTTCTTTAACTACCTTTCGTACAATCAATTCTAATAGTGTTGCTAAGTCTTTTGCTTTCATTGTGTTTCTATTTGTATATAAATATTAAAGTCTTTTGTTTTATGATACCCCAACCCAAGGAAAAGGTGGGCCTGGTATTGGTGATGGTACTGATGGGATTAATCCATTATATAATCCGTTTACAGTTAGTAGATGTGTTGTGAATGCTGATATCAATTTACCACATATAATATTACCCATCGGTGTTGGTGCTGGTGGATTGTTAAATGCGTTCCATAATCCTACATCTAATGGGGATGGAGTTCCACCTGTTAGAACTGTAACACCTGATGTTGGTGATATATATCCTGGTGGTGGTGGCATTGGTGTCCATGTAACACTTGCCCAATATTTTACAATCTCAGTTGCCCATTTTAAAAACATAGGTGGAGTTGGTGGTCCTTCGGAATCTTTTATCTGATTGAAGGTATCCAATATAGCATCTTCAATTGGTTTAGTTGGTGGTGCTGATATGATTGCTGAGCCTGGAATCAATGTAATCATTCCACTAGCAACCGATATCCCATATGAATCTGCTATAATCTTAGCAGTATCTGCTTCTGTCTTTTCTATTGGTGCATCTAAGTAAGGTGCAACCGTTGATTGGAATGATGGGAATAATACAGGCATTTATTGAGCCATTAATTTTAAATCGGTTAATAATTTCTGAACATCTGCTACGTTTGTAGCAGGGCCTGTTGGACCTACACCTGTTGCAAATGTTGCAGTCCCAGCGGTTAAATCCGCTAGCTGTTGAATTAATGATTCTAATAGTGTAAACATCTTGTCCATATCCATTGCCCATGCGGGTGTTGCTATATTTACGGATTTAGCCCCACTAAGTATAATGTAATCAGATTTTGAATTAAGAATAATTCTATCTGAATTAACTATTGTAGATGGTTTATCAAAATTAGATTGTGGTGTTAACCCAGTTCCTATATTTTTTTGAGATGTTGTTAGTTTAACTTTTTGAGATGAGGTTAACCATATAGATGATAAATCTTCATCCACATTTTCTATAATAAATTTATTATAAGAACCAGCTGATTTTCTTCCATTTGATAATATCGTTATTGGGTCTTCGGGTGTTGATGAATTCCAAGATGGGTCTTCTGTTGTATCAGCTCCCTCAGGAGAGTACCCAAATCTAAGAGAGTGTCCAAACCTACCTTCTATAAGTAAATCACCTAAGAATGGTTGTAATGAACCTACATCATCTCGTTCAACAAACCCATCACCTAAATCTACTGAAGAATCACCACCCTCTGTATTTGGATTACCTGCAGATGTTGAACTGTAATCACCACCCTGTGTAGTTATTGGAACTCCGGCAACCGATGGTAATGCGTTATGATGAATATTTTGTTGAATTGATATTACATCAATATAATATAATCTAGATACCGTTTTTGTACTAGAACCTTCTGCTAATGTTGCTGGTACAATGATAACGGATTCACCAATTATAGGAACTCTTTTAATATTAGTATTAAGTGCGTAAGCTATAGCTACTTGATTGTTAGGTGTTAATCTTACCTTTACAGCATAAGTTGTTTCAAAATTATCATCAGTTAAATTAATAGCAATTACTTCTCCAGATTGTATAACCATTATAAATCTCCCTCTTCTACCATCGTATCAATTTTAGCATCGATTGCTTCAGCGTTTGCCATTAATTGTTTTTTCTCATCTTCAGTCAAACCTAAACCACCACCATCTTCTGAGTTTGCATCTTTCATCATACGTTGAACGATAGCTGCAAGTTTTACTATTTGGTCATCATTTTTAACTGATACATCCATATATTCCTTAATTAAAGGAACTACAACAGTAGCATCATTTATATTAGTAACCAATGGTTCTAATTGAGCGATAAGAAGTTTAATCTGCTTATCCTTCTTTTTTGAATTATGATAAACATCCGACATTATATCTGCAAATGTTTTACCTTTAAATAATTCACTATCTTTATCCATAGTTCTCCTGTAATTGGTAATGTATCGATAAGAATCCCGTCGTATTATATTCACTATACAATTCAATATATAAACGTTTCATCTTATTTATTACTTTTGTAATATATTGTGTATCCACTCCAGTTCTTTCTCTAATAAGTATGTAAAGTGCTTTCTTATTGTAAGAATATAAATCAGTACGAGTTCTAAATAATTCATTTACGCTATCGGCTATTGACCTATCTCTATCTTTTAAAAATAAATCGTATAGATGTAAATCAATATACCTAACATATTGGTCCATAAAATCTGATTTGGATTCCCTAACATTATCTAAAGCTAACTCATTTGAAATATCTCTATTTAAATCTATTGCTGATACTTCTGCTTTAGATTTCAATCTAGCATAGTTAGCATTATTCTCATTGAATAAATAATTACGAGCTACAACTGTAAAGTATGAAAATGCTCTACCATTATCACCATTGAACCTATCAATCTTTTCATTTAAGAATGCTACTACGTTTGCTTTAATATCCTCATATGGTTCTTGAAAATAGTAAGTCTTATAAGTATGGATTACGTTCTCTGATAATTTATCAAATGGGTAATGTATGAACCTATTGTATATTTTATTTTTAAGTCTATCATCATCACAGTTATTATATGCATTGATAGCCATCTCAGTTATTTGCGTAAAATATCGTTTACTTCTCTTCTTTCTCGGTTTCGCCATCTAAATTATATTCGTTATTTAATTGTTCTATTGCTTCCTTTATCTGTTCAAAGATATACCCACTTTCATCATCGGATTGAAATGAACCCAATCTATCGATAGATTTCATTCTTAATAAAGCCTTCTGCATTGATGTGTATACCTTCTCAATTATGTTATCAGTATATTCAAATTCCCTCTCTAATATTTCATACTTCCGTAATGAGTTCCATAGAGCGTAACCTAATACTGTAACTAAAATGAGTAATGTAATTATTATATATTCCATATTAAGCTTCTTCCACTTCCCCAAATATAGATTTAAAATCTACTTTAGCGGGCATTTGTATATTTTGTAACTTTGTTTTTTTAGCGGGTCTACCACCAACGTTCTTAGGTGCTACACTACCTTGTTTTAATTTCGACCATCTCTCATTTTCAAATCGAGCTGCCATAATATCAGCTTGGTGCATTACAAATGGTAATGAAGATTTCAATGTGTTATCAGCACTATATGTTATAAAGTAAGGTTTGTTACCATCATCGTATAACCCATCAGTAAGTTTGATGCCTAAGTATTCTACTTCTGAAATTTCGATTCCGAAATGATTCAACATCCAAAACGTTCTATCATTAAGATTCATCCAATGCATTGTTGGATTTGTTTTATATACTTTACCTTGGTTTTCAATATGCCATTGTGAATCATTTGGAATATACCAACTCTCATCAGCGTTTCCAACTTTACCTAAGTCGTGGTGAAGTGCTGTAAAGATTACAGTTTCTCTATCATAATCACCAATACCAATTCCAACTTCTTCGTACATCTCAAAAACCTTAACTGCGTTTTGAGTAACTCTTAATACATGCTCTATATAACCACCAGCAAATGCGTTGTGGAAATGAGCGGTTGATGATGCTGGTGTTAGTACTATCCTATCCTCAAGATGGTCGTACATTTTGTTAAGGGATTGTAATCTTTCACCTGTGAATGTTTGGTTGATTAACTTTCTGAACTTTGTGTAGTTCTCAGTAATTTTTGCTTCGTCTAAAATGTGTATCATAATTTTTAATTTTTATTGTAACTAACTGATTATCGATGAGTTGATGATAGTGATTATGAATTAACCACAATTTCATCTAATATCGATAGTAACTCACTCTCTCTGTATATATTGTATGTGTTCTTACCATTCTTATGTTTGAATCCAGTACCATCTAATAATACGGTATCACCCACTTTTACACTCATTGGAATCATCTTACCTGTATGTGTATATAATCCCTTTCCTACTGCTATAACAGTACCTGTCATAGTTGTATCGTTTCCTTGTGGTTTGTATAATCCACCTGATGTTTTATCATCGTTTCTTTTAATAATCTCAATGACTACTCTATCCCCTAAAGGTCTGTATTTTGTTTCCATAACTTATATTATTTTATCTATTATTCCTAATTGTAATGCTTCCTCTGAGTTTAGGAAGTAATCTGTTTGTTGGTTATCTGACCACCATTGTTTATCTTTATTTGTACATTCAGCCATAATGTTATTACAATCATCTTCTAATGATTCAGCGAATTTAGCATTTGATTTTAAATCAGATAACTTTCCTACTGCATAAGATGATAATTGATGTACCATTATTTTAGAATGTTTGGATGCTGCTCTAAGACCTGTTCCTGCTGCTAATAGTAGTGCTGCTGCACTCATTGCCATACCTCTACAAACTATGTTAGTTTTAATTCCATCACTTTGGTTTAGGCTTCGGATATAATCTATTAATCCTAATGTTTCAACAACATCCCCACCACCTGAATTTAAAAGTATAGTTATTGATTTTAGTTCTGAATTAATCTTTTTTAGTAATCTAACCTTTGAAATAATATCAAATGTTAATCCAGCTGATATATCATCTTGAATTAATATAATATTATCTTTAATATCAATACCGTAATCAAACTCTCTAAACTCCTGAAACCACTTTTCCTTTTCTGTTTTTTCTCTTATGATTTCGTAGTTTGTATCTATATTACCATTAGTTGTACTTCTACTATCGTTGTATAAATCACTCATAATACTATAATGTTTTTAATTTGTTAATACAAATATACAAAATTTATTTCACATTACCTAATTTATTTCTATAAACCTTCGTTCTTTTTTGTTGAGTCACCATAGTTTTTACCATTTGGTTTTTGTTTAGCTTCTCCATATAGTGTTTTTTTATCAACTTCATGTAATTTTTCTATCTTAACTTTCTTTGGTTCTTTAACTACAATTGGCGTTGTATCATCAACTACCACCACCAACTTTTCTTCTTTTCGTTTTGGTTCAACTACATTAACATCACCACCTATATATTTGTTTATTGCAATTACCATTGCTACTGCTAATGGGTCAAACACAAATACGATTAGTAACGTAAACCAATTCACAATTATATCCATCGACTTCCCAGTAATCTTTGATAGATATCTTAATGGTCCTACTTCAGCGGCAACTTCGTTATTAGATTCCATATCTAATACTTTTAAATCTAAAGAAGTAATTGAATCTATAAGAGCTTCCATTTTAGTGGATACTATTGACCTCTGTTCCTTAGTCTCTTTCAATTGGGCTTGTAGAACTCTTCTTGTCGATGATGAGGTAGTTGTAATGATTTCACCTGTCTCTTTATCTTTATACTGAATAGTGTTGTTAGATAACCCCTTAGAGAGTTGTGATATTGATTCATTCAACTGAATCTTTTCTAACTTATAATCAGCTAAAGATTCCGTAAACCTATCTTTCTTTAATTCAACAACTGCCGTTTGTTTATCGATAATAGTTAATTGGTCTGATGTGATTTGATAAGATGATGTTAAGAATCCATATATACCTGCTGATGTGATTATCATTAGAACAACGACACCAATAGTTAAGTAACTTTTAAATAACCAACCTAACTTAGACCAATTATTATGTAGGTATGATGCTACTACTAATTTAGCGAACTCAAGTGATGTTGCCATAATCATAACTTCGGTCCTTGCTCCAGCAAATAAGGAACTTAATCCAAACACAGAATAGTAAGCTGCAGATAATGATAACGAAATGGTTGAAATTACCATTAAAACACCAAATCCAGTTCTCTTAGTAAAAAAGTTATTAACAATTTCCATATTTTTTATATATTATTGGTTTTATTAAATTCCTGAATTGTACTTATATATAACTCTATTATCTTAACATAAGACAATGTTGTTAAAACAACAAACATAACAATAAATATTAAAATAAAAAGAATTAAATAATCAAACAAGCTAAACCCCATATCATGCGTGCACGTTTTTGTACTGAGATAGGGTTAATTCTTTCTTTTTAGCTTCTATCATAATATCTACATCTAATCCATAAGTATTTATATATTCTGAAATGTAATCTGAATGTGCTTGTGGTTTAATCTTATCATTCTCTTCGTGTAATGATTTAGATTCTGAATAATGAACTACAGGCTTAATATCACCCCAAGTACTAGCTGCAAGTTTAAGAGCTTCTTCTTCTGTTAATCCGCCTGTACAAAACTTATGATGATGATAATCAAATACAATTGGAATACCGATGCGTTCGTGAATGTACATTAAATCTGTTACAGAATACATACTAGCCTTATCATCGTTCTCTACTGTCAATCTGTTTTGTGCAGATAGAGGGAGTCTATTAAAGTTCTTACAGAATCTATCCATAGCAGTAATCTTATTACCATAGACACCATTACAATGGATATTAATCTTATTGTACGGAGTTTGTGATAATCCCATAAGGTCGAACATTTCAGCATGGTCTGTTAGCTCATTGATAGTATTTTGTACTACACTATCAGTTGGTGATGGTAATACGTTGAATGGGCCAGGATGAGTTGTAATACGTTGACCGTACTTAGTAGCAAGAGCACCAGCACCTTCTAATAGGATTTTGATACGATTGGCATGTGGCATATCTGATAACTTATATTCAGAATACCACGGAAATAAACCTGAAGTCATTCTAAAGAAGTTAATACCATTTTGATGATTCCATTTGATAATCTCAATCAAATCTCTACAATTCTGAATGGCCAGCTCTGATGCGTATTCTACACCACGCTCTTTGAACGTTCTCTTAATCATACTACGATTGGTAGTAATTTTGGGTTTCTGTGAACCCAATGTTTCGTTGATACATGCGTATCCTAAATTCTGCATATTGTTTATTTTTAATGTTTAACTATTAATTTTTATTACTATGTAAATGTAAGATTAAAATGTGGTATTACCAAACTTCCAATGTTAACAAATTGTTAAGTTTTGGGCATAAAAAAAGGGAACTTAATTAAAAGCCCCCTCATTTAGTTAATCAGTTACTATGTTATCTTCTTCAATCGGTTCAACATCTACAATTTCTTCACAGAAATAGAAATAAGGTTCTTTTTTAAAAACCCTATCGGCTCTAAGATGTTCTCGCCACGTATCTACAATAGGACTATCTGAAATTCTGATTTTCCTTAGAACAATGTACAAAGTATCCGAAATATTTATAACTTCTTTACATAACATTATTTAACTGATATTGTTTTTACCTTATCCTCATTTCTAATAGATGGTGGTATTGATATAGTAAGTACACCATTAAGAACTTCAGCGGTTGCATTAAGTACATCCCATCTTTCTTGAATGTTGTATTCTTTATTAAGTGTTCTACCATTAGCTTCACCATTAATAAATAATCTATTCCCAGCCGATTTTATTGTGACTGTATTTTTGGAAAAGCCTGGAACATCAAATTCCATATTTAGCATCCCATCTTTATCTATATTCATATTATCCGAAATCGATTTGGGAATATGATTGTTTTTACTTTGATAGTTTAGCCTATCAATCAATGTATCTATGTTGTAATTCATAATAACTTTGTTTTAGTTTAATAATTTATAGTATGTAATGTTCAAATGATGTACCATAATTGTACATCGGAAATATTGTCATATGGTTTATGACAAATGGTCAGTTAACTGATATTGGAATACCAGAACCTATTATTTTATAATTTAGAGAAACCTCACCATTATCTGACATGGATACTTTTTTATCTGAAAGAATCATACCATCCATTACCATAGTAGTTACAACCTTATTCAAAAGTTCAACTGAAGCACCCGTTATTGAAAGGTAACCTGATTTATCAATTAGTGCTGTTACTTCTTGTCTAATTGGAATATCATCATCAAACTCATCAAATTCAAAATCGCTATCATCATCTAGTCCATCATATTCGTATTGAAAATCACCCAACATTAAATCATACAGATACATTAACTTATCAGTATCATCTAATGTATTAAAGAAATTGTATTCTACGTTATCCCAATAATTGTCATCATCCATAATAGTCCTTATTTTAAAGATTCTAAATATATTTGATACGCCAACCATGCGGGCTCAGGTCCGAATTGTAAAAAGTAATCGTTTCTCAACATATACAGTTTTAATTTAGAAAGGAGGGTATCTTCTTCGTACTTACTTATGATTTCATATAAACCATTCCTGTGTTCATCATCTGTTATTAGTTCTATTACTTTCATGTATATAAGTATCTTAGATTATTCCTTTTGTTTTATATAATTTGTTTAAATATTTTAAAACCTCTTTTGGAACAACGGTTCGCTTGGTAGAAATGTGCTCAACCAATACGTTTAAAAATTGATGTATGTGTTCAAACTCAACTGAACTCTGTATACTTTTATGCAACATATTAATTCTATCAAGCATCTTATCCACATATTCATCACTTACATTATCAGATGATTCTAAATAATTAGACACCATATATCTCATAGAAAACCATAACTGTGGTTTAGCATCTGTTGTAATACAGTTCTTTAAAACAGTATTTACAAACTCTTCTAAAGATAATATGGATGGGACTGATTGTTCAAACTTTTTATAGGAGACCCAATCACGAGCGTTCTTCATTTCTGGGTCTCCATTTCCAAGTTGATTAAACAATTCATTAGAGTTCATTAGAACATACCTAATTTCTGCTTTTGCCTAATAATATGTTGTGCATCTAATAACATTTCCATTACTTTATTACACTCTGAGTAGGTTAGTTCTATATAACGGTTACCTACCATTAAGCTACCTATTGATTTTGACCTATCTTTAATATTCATTGCTGTTAATGAATTTGACATTTCAAAATTAATTGAACTGTAATTCTTACCTAATTTATCAAACCGTTCTTGCGTTTTATTATCAAGTGGTGTTATTTGGTTAACATAGGATTTTCTTTCGTGATTCATAACTACTAATTTAAATTATACATTTATTATAAATATGAAATCAGTATTAATAAAACCTATTTAACCTTTTTATTTCTTTTAGAAATCCTATTAAATTTCTTTTCGAAATCAATTGTACTAAGTCTTTTCGGATTTGTTCGTTGAATATTTTTATCAATACGAATTATTTCACCTAACCAATGCCAGGCTAATACCACAGTCGATTGTGCCGGTATCATATATTCAGAGGTAAGGGAATTACCCTCACCATCTGATACATAATATAAACCACCACTAGTCATCTTTGTTAAAGCATTAGGAAATTCCTTTAGTATTTTCTTTTTTAATCGCTTAAACTTTGCTATATCAATTTTCATCTTCTATTTGTTATTAAATACTTTAGTCATAACTGAATTTATATAGACGTCAGAATCACCCATTACAGAAACACCAACTAAAACTTTACCATCTTCCATCTCTACATTGTGTACGATATTATTTAAGGAAACTGCTCGTTCTACAATCTTACCCACCTTATGTTTTTTAAAGATGGTAACTACTACGGTAGTCCCTAATTCGTAATTTAAATCCATTACGATATAACTTTAATAATTTTGGTTTCATTAACGTGAGTTACTTCAAACTCCAATCCATCGTTCTTAAACTCTTCATGTACTTTTGCTTCTGCATCTGTTACGGATACGGCATGAACACAATACTGTTCTACTATTTTCTTTTGTCTACCCTTATCATCGGTAGTTACTACTTTTACTTTTGCGATATAATACTTCATAATTGTTTTGATTTTAATTGTTATACTTAATGTTAAATTTAGATTCTAATTCTTCTTCTGTAACCATTTCATACGAACCATTACAGTTAGTATCTTCCATGTCTTCACATATGGTATGGAAATATTGAATATAGGTATCACCATCCTTCTGTCTTCCAGATGGAATAACCAACATCCACAATGGTAAATTAACCGATTTAAACGATTTAAATTCACGTGGACCAATTTCATCAGGCCCTTTATTAAATCTCACTCGCAACTGTGTATAGTAGTCCTCATCTAACTCTGTCCACTCCTGCTCATTCATAAGGAACAATTCTGATTCATCCATTGCTTTAGCCATACCTTCTTTTTCAGCTTCTGTTAGCGTACTCCAGTATTCATCTGGAATTATGTTTTCTTCTTTCTTCATATCATTTATTTATTTTGGTTCATTGTATATCCAACTTCACCACTTTTTGTTAATACTTCTTTTACAATACCCTTATCTTTTAAGCTGTCAATAGTATTATCAACATTCTCTTTAATTATATTTCGGGTAAGATTAATTACTGCATCCATTACAAGATTAAATAACTCATCTTCTGTGTTTGCTTTCGATATAAAATCAGAAGTTTCTAATATCTTATAGAACCTTACTTTAAATTTATGTTTATCGATAAACTCATTCTCAAAATAATTATCATCATTCAAATCATTAAAGATAGTATCTGCTAAGTGTTTATTATTAAATTCCATAATCTCCCTTTATACCGTATTTATTTAATGTTTTAATATTATCTTTAGTGATAAACATTCGGTTTTTCCATATGGATTCCAAACAATTTAACAATTCTTTTTCAGTATATGTTTCCGCTGCAGCGTTTTGTAACGTATCATTCGGATTTAAGTTTAATTTACTCATAATTTTATTATAATAGAAAGTGAACTCCATCCCATTTAGCTGAAGGTCACTCTCAGTAGTTAAATATTAAATTAAAATGGGTTATCTAATGTATCATCATTTACATTGAAGAGGTCTTCTTTTTCGGTAGTACCAACAAACTTTTGAACAAACTGACGAATGTAAGTTCGTTCTGATTGTGCTCCACCAGCATCATCAAATAATGGGTAGATAGTAATCTCAGCTGCATCTTCCAAAGTAAACCCATCGTAAAGTAGTGACCCAATCTCAACTGCTGTACGAGTCGAAAGTGAATTAGTAAGTTGTGGTGTTTCCTTCTTAACTTCTGAACGAGTCATAGAAGTGATTTCAGCAACATTGGTAATTTGAGTTAAATCAACAGATGGGTACATCATACTAAGTAGACTTGTTTCCTCATCTTTAGTTAAAGTGTCCATTTCGATAATTTGAAATCTATCAACAATTGCTCTATCCAATTGTCGAGTGGCGGTGTATTCATTACCAATGTTAGCAGAAGCGATAAAGGAAACACCTTCAGCAACTTTCACAACAGGTGAATCAGCTGCCTCATCTAAACGTAAATAACGTTGCCCAACATCCAAAACACTCATCAGAATGTTGTGAGCCTCAGGATGTGCTCTCGTAATCTCATCCAATACAATAACTGTATTTGGAGTTTGAATTGCCTGAACAAATGGTGATGGTGAAAACACAGTTCCTTTTTTAGTATCGAATTGTGTATTACCGATTAACGTAGCCCGTGGGTCTTGCGTTGAACCTAAGTTGAAGATTTCCATTTGGTAACCCTCAATTGAATTAGCAGCTGCCTTAGCGGCCATTGTTTTACCACAACCAGCTGGTCCGGTCATCATAATGTTCTTACCTCTAATGATATTACGGATAAGATATTTCCACTTCAATTCGTTCATAAACAACATTTGTGGTTTTAAATCCTTAGCTTCATTATGAATAAAGTTAAAGAACTCATCTTCTAATGGAGCGGTAACAACCTCTGCAGCTGTTGGTGTTGATTTCATTTGGTATTGTTCCAACCCACCATTTGGTTTGTTGAAATTCCCAACAGGCTTAGAACCGTTAAACTTCTCACCTGGCACTCTTCCAAACTCAATTGAACCTTCGGTAAGGTTACCACTCACACGTACCTTAAAACAATACTTAGTGGGGTTGTTGGAGGCTGCAACTGCTCTCTTATATAGAGAACTACCAACCTCATTTAGTTGAGGGACTAAAAATTCAACACCATTGGAATCTACCAATATTAACTCTTTGTTCTCATTTCGAACAACTTTACAAAATACGCTTCTTTGTGCTTTCATATATAATTATTTTTTAATTTTTAATTGGGTTAAACCTTAACCCCTTATTACCTTACTAAGATACGACAATTATTTTGATTTACCAAACTTTCAATGTTAAGAAATTGTTAATTCTTATTTACTTTTTTACTTTTTTAAATCCTTTACCACATCCACAAGTCCAAGTGTTTATTCCTAAAGTTGGTTTTTCACAATCGCAATACTCCGATTCTATTTGCTTCTTTGTCAAATAAGTTCCTGTCATTTTATTAAATTTTAGTTCTTTCATAACTCTTAATTTTTAACTTTTAATAGGGATAACTAACCCCCCTTTCTTATTACATAATAAAGATACTATTAATAATTGGATTTACCAAGCGTTTTTGTACTTATTTTAAAAAGTTATTAACAATTTACTGAAATAATTTGTTTAACGTTTTAGTTAATGGTATTAAGTTGGTTACGTTGATGGATTGAGATGATTTACCATACATCTTCTTAAAGCTTTCCATTCCATAAGATGCATCATAACTACCACCTGATATAAAGTAAGATAGAATCTTAACTCCAGCCATCTCCATTTTTTTAACCTGCTTTGATGTATGTGCTATTGCACCTTCACCACCATATTCCATATCACCATTACTAAACCCTGGGTAACCATCGGAGAAGTTAATGAAGTAAGAATCAACACCTTTAGAAGTTTTGATGATATCATCTAAGATAGCCTCAAAACACAAACCTTCCGGAGTAGTCCCAGAAGGATTAAGATATTTAAAAGTTTGTTGAATCTTATTAATTTTATCTTTTCGTGAATCGTAAGCGATTAACATTAATGGTTGAACTGATTGAGTAGAATTACCTTGAATACTTCTGTATGAAATAACTACATCTAAATTAGAAGTCATCGAAGCAGCCTTAGCGATTGCAACAGCAGCTGTTTGTGAATTAGTCCATTTGCTCCCACCCATTGATGAACTAGCATCAATTGATATATGAACAAGCGCTGGATTATGTTTATCAATTATCATCTGGTCAAATATGTTTGTGTTACCCATACCTAACTCATGTAGTAACCGACCTGATATCTTACCGTTCTTCATACGAGGTGTAGTTAGTGAACGTTCTTCAGAACGAAGTTTCAACTTACGACCCAACATAGTACCAATCTGAATTCCTTTAGTTATTGATGGTTGGTTACGTTCACATGCCCAAGGGTAAGTACTTAACATACCAATTGTATCTGATTCAGCTAATGCTTTTGAAAAGTTTCTAACTACAACTACTGCAGTTTTTCTTGATTGTCTCCAATAATGGTCTGAATTATAATCATTACCAACTATCTTTTCTTCAATACCCGCTTTAGATAATGTTTCTAATTTTTGTTGTTCTGTTTTTGAAACTTTCTTTTTAGTAATCTCACCATTTTGAAATTGTTTTTGTTTCTTAATAGCGTTTTCTAACATTCGTTTCTGGCGGTCTGTAAATTTACCATCACCACTAACTGCTTCTTCAGTAGCGATATCCACATTCCCACCATCACCACCAGCTCCATTGGGATTGTAAGCGGTTGAACTACTTTTAACTGCATCACCATCAGCATCACCTTTCGTTTCATCCTTTCCATCGGAATCTTGCTTTGATTCAGTATCACCATTTGATTCTGAATTATCAGTACCATCAGTTTCAGTAGAGTCACCTCCACCCCCACTACCGCTACCTTCATCAGTTTCTCCATCCTTACTCTTTTCACCTTCATCATTTTCATCACCCTCTTCAGTTTGGGTTTGGTTAGGTAATGAATCTTCAACCATTGTGAAAATCTCACAAGCTAATTCCATTACCTGTGTAGTGTTTTCTAATCTTTTGATATTTTTAAGGTCAATCATATCCCATACTTTCTGTAACATTGGTAGAGCCTCTAAATCACGATTCTCATTAATGAAATTACAGATACGGAACATATAAGATTCCCAATCATCAGTTCGGAATTCCGAAGATGTTAAACCTTTATCAATAATCCGAGCGTTGAAGTACTTATCGTACATTGCGTGGTAGTAACCTTTATAACCAGGAGAAGTAGAATAGATATAGTAATCAATTCGTCTATCTTCAATAATATTGATTAAATCTTTAACAATACCTTGAACATACTGGCGAACCCGATTGTAACCCATCCCATGCTTTTCTCCTAAAGATTCCAAATAATCATAAGTGATATGTTTAGGATAATCGTTAGCTCTTAGGTTATCTAACGTAGTGAAATCAGTTAGTTTGATATGAGAACCCTCATGCAATGCCAACCCAACGGTTGAATCAAAATCTTTACCATCCATCTTAGCTGATATAGTAACAGTTTTACCATCTGTATAAGAATCACCACGCTCATCAAATTTAACCTTAATGTTATCATTAGTTACAATGTTAACGAAGTTACCGATAGCTCTCTTATAAGAGGCAAGAGCCATTAGGTTTGAGGATTTTTTATCTTCTTTATCTATTAAATTAGAATCATCATCTCCGAACAAATCATTTCCAATCCAATAATCAGAATGTTGGTGTGTGTCTTTTTTCATATTTTTTAATTTTAAATTTCTATTAGATTCAATCATCTCCCTTTCTTATTACATAATAAAGATAGGTATTTTATATTTAATAACCTAACATTTTATGTTAATTTTTGTTAAAGTTATTAACAATCAAAATAGGGATTTGATTAGTTTCTTATAATCTATGGATAGTAACCCTATCATAGATAACATAATTGAGGTCAATGTAAAGGCCATCTCATTCAACACCCCCGAAAAGGTGATGTAATTAGAGAGCGTCCCACTCATTGTGTTTGTAGCGATTACGAATCCAGCTACTGATAATAAAATTGCTTGATAATTTTTCATATTGTATATCTCTTAATGATTACAATACTAAAGTACGAAAAAAGATTGGGATTACCAAACTTCCAATGTTAACAAATTGTTAAGTTTTAATTTGATAAAGGGGCTTTAATTGATGGATGGGATTTATATCCTAGTAGCTCAATATCAAATTTACCATTTAAAATATCTACATTAGATAATTTAATAGTAGGTAAATCAAAATTATTTCTTTTTATTTGCTCTTCTGCTTGTTCAATGTGATTAAGATATAGATGGGTATCACCTAAGTTACCAATCAACCTACCTGCGACCATATTAACTTCTTTTGCTAATAACTCCAATAACAAACCATAGGATGCTATGTTGAAAGGTAATCCTAAGAATGTATCTACTGAACGTTGATTCCACATTAGGGATAGTGTTCGTGTTGGTACATTGTACTCATTCATCTCTTGTTCAATAAAGTCGTGATGCATATATGAACCTCCATTATTACCAAACCAAGTAAATCTCTCACTCAGACTTAACTCTCTTGTATAAACTTGAAATCCATAATGGCAGGGTGGTAAAGTCATATTATTTAACTTTCCAACGTTCCAAGCGTTGACCATTAATCGTCTTGAATCCGGATTTGTTTTAAGGTCGTTGATTAGGTTAGCGATTTGGTCGAACCCATTCCAATCTCTCCATTGCTTTCCATATATAGGGCCTAATTCACCCCAACTTTTTGCTCTTAACGAATCGGTTTTGATAGTATCAATGAATTTCATCATTGATTCGGGATTTTGATTGTTTTTACAATATGCCTTATAAGCATCACCATTCCAAATGTTGCAACCATTATCAACTAAGTACTTGATGTTTGTATCTCCTTTCAGAAACCAAATCAATTCAGTCATCATTGTTTTAAATGCAACCTTTTTAGTTGTTAACAAAGGAAACCCATCTGACATATTATGTGTTATCTGTCTTCCGAAAACGGATAGTGTGCCTGTTCCGGTTCTATCCATCTTATCTACTCCAATTTCTAAAATGTCTTCGAGTAATGTGTTATATTGATAATCTAAGTTATTCATCTTTGTTTTGGTTTAGTATATCAGCATTCAACCACCAATGCGTTATTACTGCTATCTTCATAAAATTCTTTTAGTCTATTTACTAACCATTGGTGGTTAGGGTGTTTCTTTGTAGCTAGTAATCTAAATGATATTTCATCAACTAACTTTTTAACATCCTCATCTTTCATAGTACTCTTTAATTATTTGGGGTTATTCTGTGGGTCATAAAATATATATTTGCACGTAATCTCATCACCTGCAATAATATCTTCTATTGTATTTAATTCTAAATAGGGTTGTACATACTCATCTGATATAATCACATTTTCACAATTAGGAGTATCGCTGTGATTATAAAAACCACCTAATGGTAATCGTAACCAATCATCCGTTGTAACGTTATACTTTACTCTAATGTGTGATACACCTATATGTGTACCTTTTGGGATATCTACTTTAGTGAATAACCCCACACCTTCAATCTTACTTTCTTTTATTGTTAAGTAATCTGGTAGTGGTTTGTAACTCACTTAGTTTTATTTAGTAGTTGTTTAAAAGCACTTTCAATTGATTCTAATTGGGTTAACTTAGGGTTATCCTGTCTTAGTACTTTACTTGCGTTAATTATTACTTCTCTGATACCATATGAATGAGCTTCCATAAGCACCTCTTCTATTTGTTCTTCTACTGTCATAATCATTTACTAATTAAAATTGGTGGGGGTGAGAAGGCTAGCTGTGTCTGGCAATGCCAATTTCTGCTTCAATCTCATCCGTACCCACCTTTGAGCGGGAGGTTGGAACTGCCCCAACTTCTTTGTACTGGAAGTACAACGAGTTTCTCTTAACTCTTCTCTCGCATTTGAGCGGAGGGTTGGAATCGCACCAACACCTTCTATCTGGATGATAAATGTCTTACTACTAAGACTTCCCCCGCAATATAGAGAATGATAACCGGTAGCTTAAACTGAGCGGCCTTATCTCAATCTTTAATCATTCTCCTTTGAGCGAAAGGTTGGAACTGCCCCAACTTCTCTATACTGGAAGTATAGCGGGTTTCTCTTAACCCCTCTCTCGCATTTATTATGTAAATATACAAATAAAAATTGATATAACCTAATTATATACCATAATATTTTATTGTACGTTTTTTAATAGCCGATATTATCGAATCATCTTTTTGTGCATTAATTGAGGTATCCCATAACTTCTTCATAAACATCATATGGTGTGGTTGGATATCAAATCCCATCTCACCATCAAATGTATTTAATGAGCCTGTAATAAGTGCGTTTACAATCTGAATATCTCCCGTATCTACTGTAGATTCTTTCGAATTTTCCATCAATTTCTTTAGATATACTATTTTATCGGTTATTTCTATACTTTCCCACATCATTTGAATACAAATATACGAAATTTAATTCATATATCCTAATTTATTTACTATTATTTTTACTATTGTAGCCCGTAAGAGAATCGAACTCTTATTTTACGGATGAAAACCGTATATCCTAACCGTTAGATGAACGGGCCATTGATTATTTTTTATTAAATCTATCTAAACATAGATGAATGTACGTTATACTATCAGAAGAACCTATTAATACATCAGCTTTCCAATATTTTTTACAAATTTCATCTACATTGAGCTTTTTTAATGATACTAACTTAGGTACATACACTTTATTCAATCCCATAACTACAAATATACACAATTAATTTGGGAATTACAAGCATTTTACTTCTTTTTTCTACCTATAATGATTGGAATTGTTATTGATACTGAACCTAACGCTGTTGCGAGTATATCTTTTCCATCAAATTTACCACCACGACCCTTATCGTAGGCCTCCTTAGCGATTCCAGCTACAATACCTGTGCCGATTGAGATTAATACTCTATTTGATTCTTTAAGTTCGAACCGATTCAACCCTATATAGGTAGTTGATGTTATAAAACCACCTGCCACAAAGTGAGTTACCTTGTCTGATGGGATTGTTTGTGTCATACCCACCATTCCGATGAGTAATGCTACTGTTGTTAATACTTCTTTCATATAACTTTATTTTTTATTTATAAACCATCTCCAATGTTCCGCTTTCCATAGGTTAGGGTTTTTAATGTCTTCGTTCATCTTAATGTATTGATGTTATAGTTCCACTCTTACTAATACCATTTAGATGGCCTTCACATTTCATAGTTAGTTTATACACATAGGTAGTATCAAATGGTAATCCATCCCAACCTTCGACAGGGTCGTTTGTCCAAAACACCAACACACCATCCCTATCAAATATTTGTAAGTCGTATTGATTTACACTAAGTGTATCATCAAACACAGGTTTCCAAATATCATTATGCCCATCCCCATTTGGTGTGAATGCATTTGGGATGTAAACATCTTGTGCGAATGATGTTGTTCCAACAAACATCGCTACTACTATTAATAACTTCTTCATAACTTATAACTTTCTTTTTCGTTTCTATTGTATAACGCATCTAATAATTTATGTGCTACCTCTTCGGATATCTCATTCGAATTATACAAATTAAATATTAACTTTCTCATACGTTCCATTTAAAATCCTCAACCCATATAGGATTATTCTCCATATAAGCACCAAATGTATTAAACTCTAAATACTCAGCGGCTTCATCCATATCCATACCATCTTTAATCAGCAATTCGATACATTTGGTTCTTGAATACACCACCTTCCACATATTTGGTTCGAATCCAATGATACAATCATTAAACCCATCGGCGAACAGAATATCATCTGAACTTCCGTAGTGTTCTATTATCTTCTCTCTCATATCAGTTCGGTTGTTGGTGGTTTAATAGAAAATCCTATTACAGGCCTATGACCACTCACATCATTACATCTTTTTTGAATCAACTCCTTAGAGAATTGTAGTGTTTCGATATCCTCACTTTCGGATACCCATTCAACAAATAATTTTGTCAGTAACTTACTCTTAATCGTTTTTAACATATTCATATTTTAATTTTTAAGCTATTAATCTAAATGGTTCATTATTTTTTAGTTTGCTAACCACATTAGGCAACATACTCATTCCCGTAGCAACACCACTAAGACGATTCATTGCAGAAATCTTATTTAAGACCGTCAGGTATATCTCTTTACTACCGTTGGGATAATCTGAAACTTCTCTTGTAAACAAATAAGTTATAGAAGGGTTTTCATACTGTTTTCTATACTTACTAATTAGTTGTTTAGTAGCTTTAACAATCATTAGATTGGATGGTGCCGATGTAACAATAACTATTTGGTTAGTTTCGGGGTTAATCATATTATTACCATTTCTTGCCATTGATACAAACCCTGCATTTTTGAGTACGGGTTGAAATATTGTTTTGAATCGGAACTGTGCCTCTTCTCTATCTTTCGGTGGGTTACCACAATAGTTTAATGTTGCCATAATGTTTAATTTTTAATGTTTAATTCTTAACTCTTTTACTATGTAAATATAATACTAATAATCTAGTCTACCAAATTTTAAATGTTAAAAAATGTTAAATTGTTATAGTGAGTTATTACCCCCACCCACCCGATTACGAATTCGTTAATTTGTGTGAAAAGGAAACTTGCGTTTCCTCTTTTGGATTAACTCTTAACGGAGTTACCGTATCCTTAAAATGCTTCTCTAATATTTCAACCGCTTCCTCAATGGCATCGTAATCTGTCATTGTAGTGTTAAACGCACTTACTAATTCTTCTGCTATATCTAATATTTGTTTCATATCTCTGTCAATTTATATTTCTTCTATTAACTCTAATATACTACTCACTGCTAACTGAACCTCATTCCGTTCGGATTCACCTGCATCTACCTCATCTACCGCTAACTGTAAATAATCTAAACTTGCTTCTTTAAGGGATGGGTGGGCTAGTGACATATCAATAACGTATTGTTTTAAATCGTATAAGTTTTCCATATTGTTCGTATAATTTAATTATTAAAATTTTTTAATACATTTCGTCTTTCATATTGATACTTATAAACCACCATCTTTGTGGTTATCTTTAATTGCGTTTGCGAGGTAAAGAACACCCCATACAAATAGAATAGCATTTGTGCATATTCCTAATAAAACCCATAGTTCACTCATCTTATTTAATTTTTATGTTTAATTTAATCCACCCACGATTGGGAATATAATCTTTATGGTCACTATAGTTAGATACTTCAATTGATTCTACAATTTCATCAACACTCATCCCTGTTAGGTGTTTAATATTTAAACAAGTATCCGAATCTTCTTTAGGGTTAACCAACCCATTAACTCTATTATCTTTTATATTATAACCAGCTTGTCTGAATTGTGATTGATTAACTGTGAATATATTCCATTCATCGGTCATATGGTCTATGAATACATCTACTGCTAATTTGATTGGTTGGTATTTAGCTATTAACTTATCTACGCTGGATTGGTTGATGAGGTATGCATGTGCTCCCCAACCACCATGTCCATACAATACTCTGGAAATCAGTTTGGTTTCAGCCATACCGGTTATATATTTTTCATGCTTACCTAAGTATATAACATCCCAATCTAATTTATCTATATCTAATTGTAACTTTTCTAATTCGTAGGATGGTGTATAAACTGCATCATCTTCCAATATTAATCCAATACTCTCTCCACTTTCTTTAAATTCGGTCCATGCCTTAATGTGTGATAACGAACATCCAATGATATTTTTATTTAGAATACCAGATGGGTCGTAGAATGATTCGTTAAGAACACCAGCCTTTATAAGTTTGGATACATTTATATCGGAGCCAGGTACGGCATCAATAAATGTGTAATCTAACCAATCCATAGTAGATACTATATTATTACGTCTATCAGTTCTATTTAAGAGTGATATAATATAAGTTTTCCAATTTTTCATTTTTTAGTTTTAAACATTTGGTACTCCGATTTTGTCATACCGAGTTTACATTGCTTCTTATACCAAAAATATAAATCTTCAGTAGTACCTTTACCTCTTTGTCTTTCTAAGGATTTATCCCAAAGGTCTTTATCGAATTCTTTTTCTAACTCTAATCTGAGTTCGAATAAACGTTTTTGTTCTTCCTCATTACCAACTTCCATCAACTTCAAACGTTTTACCCTTTTCATTTTAGTACGTTCCATCGCTTCATGTCTACGTTCTCCCTCATTGGCTATTAAAATAGTTTTCATTAATTCTTCCACCATTTTATCACCCTCTTTTTCTACTTCTTTGGCCTCTGAGAAGTATGGGGAATGTTCATAATCACCATTCTGAATTCTCAGTAATAAAGGTTCTGATTTCTTTAATGGTTTCTTACGTTTACCATTTGTGTACCATCTAAATTTGTTATATCCCATATTATATACAACTAGTTACAGTATCATAATCCTCAACTGATAGGGTATCAAACCAATCAGATGATAGGTTGATTTCTTCCATTGAGAAATTACAATCTTTATTATAACCACCATCCTCATTCTGAGGATGAACACACATATTGGAAGTATCAAATACACTTCTTACTGATTCTAAAATTATTAACATAACTTATTTATTTTTAATTTGACTTAAGGCCAACCGATACTCCATCGCTAGGTCATATTTAGCGGCAGTTAAAGCCACACCCAATTCTAAATGTTCTGAATAGTTGTGAGCATTTAATTCAATTAATTTATATAGTCTATCGATTAACATAACTTTTTAATTTTTACAATATTATTTTAAAATAACAAAACAGATTGGTGAGGACTTTCTTTATTCCAAATAATGGGTGGGTCTCCTCAAGAAGTTGCAACCTCTCTTTACCTATCGTACCAACAAGTTTTTAATCTGTCTGTTACTATTAACATAACTTTTCTTCATTTTTCATATCGTACCTTTAAATCTCATTACTATGTAAATATACAACAATAGTGTGAAGAATCCAAATTTCCAATGTTAAGAAATTGTTAATTCTTTGTCTTTATTCATAATTTTTTAATTATATAGGCTTTAATGCTACCTTTCTACATATAAGTTAGTATGTGCTTCTGTATCCTCACCTCTATAATATCCTACATATTGCTTTTTCTTTCTTCCTACAATAAACGGTTTTACCCAATCAAAAAAGTTGTCTATCTCACTATCGTAGTTTTTAAACTCGGTGTGTAGGTTAATAATCCACCTACCGTTTTCTTCGTAAAATCTACCGCCTTGCATTTCATCATCAAAGTTTGTAGAAAGAAAAAGCATATACCACCGTTCACATTTAAAAAACGGATGATTAAGTTCAGGCTTAAACACATCTTCTGTGCTAAACAATGCTTTATCGTGTCCTAAGTCACGTTCATTTATTACCCTTTTTAAAATGTTCACTACATTTTTAGGTGTATCTTGCTTTAGTTTTACATCAAACTTTAATTCGGTATAGTGTCCCATAATTATATTTTTAGTTGTTCATTAAAAGCGCATAACAATGTATAAAAACCATAAATTTATTGCTCCTAATACGTAACCTGTAAATACTGCTGTAATCAAATCAAATCCATTATATTTTTTCATATCTATTTTTTACTGTTCTTATTCTTAACGTTGTAGCACATTTAGGATATAACCCAAATGCCTATTAAGTCAAGTTCTTGTAATGTCTTTATAGTTATACAAGTTAATGCAATTATACCCATCCAAAACCATTGTGCATTTGATGGTGTTGGTAGCATTTGTCTTTCGTCAGTTTTATACCACTTAAAAAAACGTGCTACAACACTGGCTATATTTTCATTGCTCATAATATTTGTAGTTTAATAATTAGATTCGTTTTAAGGCAACGAAACATAGCCTAGTCATTAGGTACAATAAATTATTCTACCCAAACTATTTCTTTTGTTCCTACACCACAATTTAAAGATTGTGTCAATTCTTCAATAAATTCTTTTTCAGTTACTTTTCTATATTCTTCATTCTGATTATCAAAATCCATAACCATTTTAAAATAGTTAAGAATTGACTTGTCCATTTTTACAATCTGTTTTACCATAATTAAAAGTGCCTAACATTGGCTATAAATAAAAAACATATTGCGTAAGTTTTATTTGTGTTCATACTCTATAATCAAATTTTTAAAGATACCACATAGTTCATATTCCTCTACCTCTTCGTTGTGGGTGATGAGAGCTTCCATCCAATCTAATCCATACCCATCTACTAAATGCATACTATCTACACCAATTGTGTGATACGATTTTATAAACTCCTGTGTCATTCCTTTAAGGACTGTGTGGGGAGGTAATTCCCCATATATCCTAACGTAATCATCCATTGAAAGATTACCCATTGCATCCATATAATTAATTTTGGGGAATGTATCCATTTTACCATCCCAATTCTCTATATCCATTATACTTCTTTTAATGTTACAATTGAAAAATTATTAATATCAGTTACCATTTCTATAACGTTGTTGATATCTGTTCGTTGGAACCAACCTACAGTATCCGCATCGACTTGAAGAATATCTTTAGTTACCCACCTATCGGATTTGGTGTGTAGGATTCCTATCTCAAACGATTGGAAATCTTCTACTGTTGAAGAGTTCAATCCTTTAGGGGATGACATTGCAAGGTTACCACCTGCTATAATTGAGAGGGTATGTTCCCCAATCTTTTGTAGTGAAGCTACTCCACCCATATGTGGGAAGAATGTTAAATCTGTGAATGTTTTTATTTCTTGATGCATAATTTTTAATTTATTTTTTAATATTACTCTGTAAATATACGAACACTATTTGGCTAAACGAAATCTATTTGCGGGAGTTGTAAAGTCATCTATTATTTGTTGATGCGTTCTATTACCCACAAGTTCATCCTCGTCAGATAGATATTGTAAAAACTTGTGCAACTTCTGCTTATAGTAGTACTCAGCGTACCACTCCATCATTTCCCCTATTTCATTCTCATAATGCTCTTCTGGAATGTTTGTATTTTCCATATTTTCTTTTAAATACTCTGAACCTGTTATCATAACTTTTATTTTTTAATGATGAGGTTAACTCTAACCCCTTTTACTATGTAAAGATAAGTATAATATTCCATTCTACCAAATCTTATATGTTAATTTTTGTTAAAGTTATTAACAACAGTTTGTTTACAGTAAACACCATAGTGTAAACAACCTAATATTATATTACCTCTGTGTACCACACAAGCCATCAGACGGGTTTCTACCAGGTAAAAAAACCAGCCCCGGTATGAAAACCACTAAAGCGCGGTTATAATTCATTGATACTCATACGGTTACAAGTAATTGCCCCGCCCCCCCTCTTGTTGGTGACGTATTCACGAATATCATCGGTAACAGAAAGGGTTAGGGGATTACAAATTATGAGTAATAAGAAGACTCTACTCGCCGAGCCTCAAAGCGTATATGTGGATGATGAGGGAGTCGAACCCTCTAATGTTATCTAATGTGGCCTTATCGCCTGATACATCCCAATTCCATTGGTACACCCAGCACTACTGTTTGTTATCACTATACTACAGTACCTCATACATCTGTGGGTATCATTCAGTTTGAATGATTATTAGTATAACTATCTTCTATTTACTTCTCACGAAGCCACAACGTAGGAGTTCCGATTTTCCTAACTTCTTAATCCCCTTCTATCTCACTCCGGAGTTATCCGTTCCGTAACTTCCTGTGGGAGCGGTGGTTGGTTCTACCTCTTGGGGTAATTCAATACCTTTGATTCTGTTTGTTGCTAATGCCCAAACGAACATATTTGAGAATAAATCATCATTTGAGAAAGCTTTAATCTCATCATCTGTGATTCCATTCTCTAATTTAAATAACCCTACTAAGATTGGTAGTTGGGTAATTACTATTTCTTCTTTTATCTTCTTTCTCTTCATAGCTCCTAACTTTACTGATTTTCCTATAAGTTTCTTTTTAACGTTCCAATACGGATATCTTAGTATCCCATTGTTTTTGGATAAAGTAATCTAACTTCTCATGAGCTCTATTTACTCCACTAAGGTTATTGTTCTCTACTGCTTTGTTGAGTTCTGATGTCCAATACTCTATCTTACCCCAATACCCATTACTATACTCCTTTCTCATAACTTTGCTATTTTTAATCTATATCACTTTTTATTTGAATCTTAGCCATGCTTTCGTTTGTATTTTTTACAATCTGATTTACTCCCTTGGAATTCAACAGCATCATTAATAGTATCTACTACTTGATATACATCATTATATTCATATAGTCCAATTATTCTTAATACTCTTTTCATAACTTATCTCTCTTTCTTATTACATAATAAAGATACGATTTTTAATCCACTTTACCAAGCTTTCAATGTTAACAAATTGTTAAGGATTCGATGGGTTTGGAAGATAGTAGTAGCGAGAGTAATACCCTATAGTACCAATCTCTGAATCATCATTGTTTATAAACTGAAACCCATTATAGTTTCCAGAGTTATGAAGTATCCTTCCTACCATAGTAGAGATACCACTCTTAAACCCCATATCAACATACTCATCAGTTCTACCCAATTGCATATTGGCCCATTTAACCATCTGTTCTACCTCAACCGTTTTTTTACTCTTCATAATATATTTTTTAATTAACTGTGAATATTTTCAATTCTTCTCCAGTAACTCCTTCTTTCTGAAACGCTTTATCAATTTGTTGCGCTAAGTCAAGGTCAGTAATCTTTTTTACCTCAACTTCATTCATCGTAAATGCTTTGGAGGCCCAAACCTTAGAGTTAACTGCTTTGTATTGATTCGAATCCATCAAATTGGTGTTATCATACATACTATTAATAGTACCTACCGTTAAGTTAAGTAATATAGTTTCATCAACTAACTTAACCTTCTTACCAACCCTACTGAATATAGTTAGGTAGGTTTCAAATCCTTTAGGTTTAAATTGAACTGTTTGAATACCACCTCTCTTATAACCATTGATGATACTCTCAGGATATTTAGAACATCTATCGTTATCAAAACTTCTACCATCTACAGAGGTCATTCCCAACTTTGTTTTAACTATCCATCTATACTCACCCTCACCATTACATTGTGATAGGATATCTACTAACGTTGGTTGAACGGCCATTGCCATTACTAAATTTGGATTCTTTGGAGTCATTCTCATATCTTATCTATTTAATATAGTTAATTCTAATTCTCTCTTTTCGTAAACCTTTACCACTTCGTTGTATCTCTCAACTGCAATGCTCGGATTAACCTCCTTCGCCCCTCTTAACTCACCACCATACTTTACTGTGATTAAAGAACCACTTAACTCTACCTCATACTTACCAATTGATTTTTTCATATTTTTTAATTTTTAATGTTTAACTCTTAATAGGGATAACTAACCCCCCTTTCTTATTACATAATAAAGATACGAATAAAAGCCGGAATAACCAAGCTTTCAATGTTAACAAATTGTTAAGTTATTTTGAACTATATCGTAATAGGTAGATTCGCTCTCAGCATACGTTTTAGCCTCACTAAATACACGAAATGATTTAACATCATTCGTATTGATATCGATACCATTTGAGAAGTAAGGTATTACTGTCCAAATCTCAATTTCACTTTCATTCACCATAATCATTGTTTTTAAATGGGCCTTAACTCTCAACCCTCTCTCTCT
>Ga0209482_1000125_pt1 | contig 65071 bp, 56 predicted proteins | sample CoawatmetaG10DNA_FD_187512 | JGI IMG/M metagenome (GOLD analysis project Ga0209482, IMG submission 187512) | Marine microbial communities from the West Antarctic Peninsula - Coastal water metaG104-DNA (SPAdes) (version 2) | ecosystem: Environmental > Aquatic > Marine > Coastal ...
GGAGATATTGCTGAAATTAAATTAGACAAAATTACCATTTATGATTTAAATGATAATTTAGTTGAGCGCCCTATCAAAACCTCCAACTTAAAAGTGGGCCAGGTTGACTTAGAGGGTTACGATCATTTTATGCAAAAAGAAATCTTTGAACAGCCTCAAGCAATAAGAGATACATTGGAGTCACGCATTACAAAAAATTCTGTTGTTATTCCAGCTTTTGGGTATGACGCTGAAAAAATATTTCAGAAAATTAAGCAAGTCCAAATTGTTGCTTGCGGCACAAGTTATCATGCAGGTCTAGTTGCTAAATATTGGCTCGAAGATATAGCCAAAGTACCCTGCAATGTTGAAATTGCAAGTGAATATCGCTACCGTAACCCTATCCTTTTAAATGGCACTCTCTTTGTTACTCTTTCACAAAGTGGGGAAACAGCTGATACACTTGAGGCCCTAAAAACAGCTAAGAAAATAAACAACACTATTAACTCTCTTTGTATAAGTAATTCTTTAGAATCTAGCCTTACAAGACTTTCTGATTTAAATTTTTTAACTCATGCCGGCCCTGAAATTGGCGTCGCAAGCACAAAGGCCTTTACTACACAACTAGTTGCCCTAGCACTTTTAACTTGCTCTATTGGTAAATTAAAAAATACAATTAACACAAAGCAAGAGAAAGAAATTGTTGACGGTTTAAGAAGATTGCCAGGACTAATTAACGATGCGTTGCTACAAGAATCACAAATTAAAAAATTAGCAGCGCGCTTTAAAGATAAAAATAGTGCTCTTTTTTTAGGAAGAGGAACAATGTATGCTATTGCGATGGAAGGCGCACTAAAACTAAAAGAAATTAGTTATATTCATGCTGAGGCATATCCTGCTGGAGAATTAAAACATGGGCCAATCGCACTGATTGATAAAAATATGCCAGTAATTGCAATCGCTCCAAATGACGAACTCTTATGCAAACTTAAATCAAATCTACAGGAAGTAAAATCAAGAGGCTCACAAATGATTGTTTTTGAAGATGAAGATTCAAAAGTGCAATCAATGGAGGCAATGGAAGTAATCCAAATTACTTCAAACCTTGGTCGGATCTCTGCACCTATTATCTTTACAGTACCCCTTCAGTTATTGAGTTATCATGTTGCCCTGATAAAAGGCACTGATGTTGACAAACCAAGAAATTTAGCTAAATCGGTCACTGTGGAGTAGAACCGATTGTTACCCTTTAGAGGTTAATTTCTGACCTTTTGAAGAACTTCAGTAGTAGAATTAACTTCTAGTTCAAAAATGACTCTATTATGAAAAAACTACTCATACTTCTATTATCAATATACCTGATTGGGTGTCAGTCAAATATTATTGAAACAACTATCAAATCAAGTGAGATCAGAGATGCTATAAATGGAGAGGTTCAAGACATTGAATTTGAAACTAATTTCTCTCTTATGGCAGAATTAGACGAAACAACTAAGATTGAACTAGCAAAAATTGAATCTATTAGTTCTAAATATATAGATATTGAAGATTTTGATGTAACTGAGGATGATTATTTTGGCATAACAATAGATGTTGAAGGTGAAATACCACTTCTTTACTCATCAAATGGAGGCATACCTTCCTCTGTTTCAACGCCATGGGTTCTTCTAATAAGTGATAACACTGATAAAGGTGCTCTCAGTTCTTTTAAATATAAGTTAGAGTTCATTGTATCTCCCACTTTCAATGCATTTGCTGGCGAGTTACAAAATGTAAATATAATGATAGGGTTAGAGCAGTTTCAACCAGTTAAATTTAAATTAAGAAATAAAGATAATTCTATTTTTAATATTTTCACAGGTGCAGTTGAAGGTAGTGGAGACAGTCATGCTACATTTGAGTCTGCTGTTGAAGATAAGATTTCTTTAACAATGAAAGGTGGAATTTATGACAAAACTAATCAAGTCATATTCTTCAATATTGATTAATCAAAAAGGGGTGGTCAGAAACACCAACAATCCATTCTATTCCACGACAGTGGAGTGATTTCGCTTTTACATGTTTACCAATCCGAATAACCTGCCTAGAGTTCAATATTGAGATAGAATCTAACAGTCTCATGTATAACCTAAATAAAGCGATAAGAGTTAAAGTCTCCCCTGTCAAGATAGGTAATGGATTACGTCTGGCTAATTCGTGGAAAATTCTCACCTTAATAATAGAGAACATGAGGCTGCTGTAATAGAAATTAATAAAAAAATTAATAAGTGATGAGTTTTTAAATTTAAAGACTATATAATGAAAACTTAGTTAATAAAAAACAATATCAAGGTTTTAAATTTTGTCATTTATTAAAGAATTATGGGGATTTATTCATACTGAAAAGAAGTTTAGGATTCTGCCAATATTTCTTGCAATCATATATGGTGTATTGATTGTGCTGAGTCAAGGTTCTGTTGCTCTGTTCCTCCATTAATTTATACTATATTTTAGTTTATGACAGCAATATTAGGAATATCAGCGTTTTATCACGATAGTGCAGCAGTCATAATTATTGATGGTGAAATTATTGCAGCAGCTCAAGAGGAGCGATTCACTCGAAAGAAGCATGATTCATCATATCCAACTAATGCAATTAATTATTGCTTATCAGAAGCTCAATTGTTATTTGAACAATTAGACCATATTGCTTTTTATGACAAACCTTTCTTAAAGTTTGAGCGATTATTAGAGACTTATGTTGCTTTTGCACCTAAAGGTTGGCAACAATTTAGAATTGCAATGCCAATTTGGTTAAGTGAAAAGTTGTTTCTAAAAAATATGATCACTAAAGAAATTAGAAAAGTTTATCCAGAATTTGATAGTGAGACATTACTTTTTGGTGAGCATCATCTTAGTCATGCTGCTAGTGCATTTTATGCATCACCTTTCGAAGATGCCATTGTGCTTACTCTTGATGGTGTTGGTGAGTGGGCAACCACAACTGTTGCCATAGGAAAAGGAAATGAACTTAATATTGTAAAAGAGATTCACTTTCCTCATTCCTTGGGTTTGCTATATTCAGCATTTACTTACTACACTGGTTTTAGGGTAAATAGTGGTGAGTACAAAGTAATGGGTTTAGCTCCTTATGGAGAGCCTAAATATAAGAAACTAATATTAAACAATCTAATTGATTTAAAAGAAGATGGTTCATTCCGTCTTGATCAGTCATATTTTAATTATGCAACTGGTTTAACGATGGTTAATCAAAAATTTATTGATTTATTTGGTGAACCGATTAGGGTGCCTGACACTGATAAATTGACACAGTTTCATATGGATATTGCCTCTTCAGTTCAAGCTGTCACAGAAGAAGTTGTGCTTACAATCACTAGATCACTTGCCAAAGAATATAATATTGATAATCTATGCATGGCTGGTGGAGTAGCACTTAATTGTGTTGCTAATGGCAAGATACTTAGAGAAAAAGCATTTAAAGAAATTTGGATACAGCCTGCTTCAGGAGATGCAGGGGGGGCATTAGGAGTTGCATTAGCAGTGTGGCATAAAGAGCTCAATAATCCAAGAAAAGTAAATCCAGATGATGCCATGAAGGGTTCATATTTAGGGCCAATTTATGATCAAGATGTGATTGAAAAAATACTGGCAGACTTGGGAGCCAAATTTGAAATTGTTAAAGAGGATGAGATGATTGAGCAAGCTGCCCAGGCTCTAACAGATGGAAAAGCCCTTGGTTGGTTTCAAGGAAGGATGGAGTTTGGGCCAAGAGCGCTTGGATGCCGTTCGATATTAGGTGATCCTCGTTCAGAAAACATGCAAAAAAATCTTAATTTAAGAGTGAAATATCGAGAAAGTTTCAGGCCGTTCGCACCATCAGTTTTAAGAGAGGATATGTCAGACTGGTTTGAAGGTGACTATGATAGCCCTTATATGCTTCTTGTGGATAATGTTAAGAAAGATCAAAGAATTAGCATGAGTAAAAAAGAAGAGGCATTATTTGGTATAGATAAGTTAAACATTAAACGCTCTAACATTCCAGCAGTTACACATGTTGATTATTCAGCAAGGATACAAACAGTTCATAGAAGAACTAATCCAAAATATCATGCTTTAATAACAAAGTTTAAAGAAAAAACTGGCTGTTCGCTTCTAGTTAATACATCCTTTAATGTTAGAGGTGAGCCCATAGTTTGTTCTCCAGAAGATGCCTTTAAATGTTTTATGGGAAATGATTTAGAATTATTAATAATTGGTAATTGTATCTTGAGAAAAGATCAACAATATTACTTAGTTAATGATTTGAAATAACAAATTTAAAAAAAGAGGATTGATTCTATGTTTAAAGCAGTAGTTAATATAGTAAAAATTTCTCAAGGAGAAATAATTCAAGTTGGTGATAAAAGAGATACTGCAAGATTAGTTGAAGAATTTTATACAAAAAATCCCTTTCCAAATTATGATAGCTTTGAAACAATTTCAGATTTAAGAAACAAAATAGAAGGAAATGAATTTACATCTAACCTGAAAAAATTTATTGGACTTGGTAAAAAAATAATAGAGGTTGGCAGTGGTACTTCACAATTAAGTATTGCTTTGGCAAGTGGAACTAACAATCAAGTTGTAGCTTTTGATCCGACATTAGAATCACTTCATCTTGGTAATAATTTTGCTAAAAAATCTGGAATTTCTAATTGTTTATTTGTTAATGGTGATTTATTTTCTAACCCTTTTAAAGAGGAATACTTTGACTTAGTTTGGAGTTCTGGAGTTCTTCATCATACTGAAAACCCAAAAAAAGGCTTTGAAATTATCACTACCTGGCTAAAACCTGAAGGGTATATTATCATAGGACTCTATAATTTTTATGGAAGAATGCGAACAATTTTTAGACAAAAGTTATTTCGAATTCTAGGGAGTGGAAAAATTGCAAGATTTATAGTGTCAAAACTAGATCCAATTCTTAGGCAAGATATATCTGAAGAAAAAAAGAATGCTTGGTTTCAGGATCAATATAGTCATCCCGTTGAATCTTTACATACTTTAAATCAGATATTAGACTGGTTTGATGAAAACAATATTGAGTTTGTTAGTTCTATACCTAGATGTGACTTTGAGGATATTAATTATAATGATATGACGTCTATTCAAAATAAGGGTAATAGTTTTAGTAGAGTAATATCTCAATTAATGATGTTGTTTTCTTCACTTGGCTCAGAGGGTGGTCTTTTTTTAGTACTAGGAAAAAAGAGAAAGTCTCATGAGATACTTTAGTTTCTTCCTAGAATATAAGCACAATAGTTTTTTAGCTTTTAGCTTAATTACTTTTTTGTCATTACTGATTCTGTCGCCTCTTATTCATCTTGATTTGGAAAATCAACTCTATGGTAGACAAATTGATTTACGTCTAATAGTAATGTTATTGTTGGCTGAGCCACATTTTGCTATGACAATTCCGCTTTTATATGGTTATAAAGATAACTTTACTGATAGCCCCTTAAGTTATGTTTTGATTCCATTAGTTATAATTTTTTTTGGAACATTTTTATTCTTCCAAATTAACACTTTATTTGTTATCATTTTTTTAATAGCAAACGTCTATCATGTTAACAGGCAGTCAGTAGGCTTTTTTATGCTACAAGGTAAGCTTCCATTTCAAATGAAATTTTTGTATGAAGTGTCTTTACACTTACTTACATCTATTTGCCTGTATGTTGCTTTGGTTATGCAACAACAATCTATTGCTGCTGGTATAGTAATATTAGCAATATTTATTACTGCAATATTAACTCTTTTTAAAATAAAAACTGGATCTTTTCCTGCTCCAAAAGGAATTATTGTTCTGTTGCAAGGATATTTAATTTTTCTTCCTATAGTAATATTTTCTGATCTACTTTTAGCTTTTGCAGTTGGAATAAGTATTCATTATTTACAGTATTTGAGTATTAGCTGGAGAGTTTGTAAATTTGGCTTTTTATTCAACATGAAGATAGTACTTTTTTTACTTATTTTCTATTCTATTATTTCAACAGCAGCACTTGCAGGTTTTTTCACTCTAGAAAGAATTTCAATGTTTATCTTAATTCCAACATTAATGCAACTTCTTCATTTTTATTATGATTCTTTAATTTGGAGAAGGAAAGATGGTGGCAATAATATCTCCAATATACTAACAAAATCACTCTGATTCTAGCTTTAAAAATTTATTTATTAGGCTTTTATAAAGTTAGGATGTATTGTTAAGAATAACACTATAAAATATAAATTTAACAAGTTATAATAATATAAATATGTCTAAGATTGTTAGTTATTCAGATAAAAATAAAAGCTCTGAAAAATCATTTGGAATAGTCTTTGCAGTTGTTTTTTTAATATTTTCTATCTATCCTTTATTTAGTTCTAATCCGGCTCATACTTGGGCATTTGTTTTGTCAATGATATTCTTATCATTAGCTTTATTTTTACCAAAAATATTAATACTCCCAAATAAAATTTGGCTCAAGATTGGAGAGATATTAGGTTCAATAGTTGCACCAATTTTTATGTCATTAGTTTATTTTATTACTGTACTGCCTATTGGCGTTATGATGCGAATTCTTGGCAAAGACCTACTTCAACCCAAGCCAGATAAAACTATTAAGTCCTATTGGATAGTTAGAGATAAACCAGTTGAATCAATGAAAAACCAATTTTAGGAGGTCATTTATGTCTTTTATCAAAGAATTATGGAAATTTATAAGGGTTAGAAAGAAATTTTGGTTACTGCCTATTTTCATAGTCATGGCGTTATTTGGTGGCTTAATTGTTCTTAGTCAAGGTACTGCGGTTTCCCCATTTATATATACCTTATTTTAGCTAGTAACCTTTAAATATTAAATTGATAAGAATGTAATATTTATATGAACTAACGCTTTACCTTCTATGACTTTCATATAATTACTATGCAGGTCTTATTGTAGAATACTTGGATCTGATAATTAGTTAGATATAAAAATCAAGATTAAGAATATAATTCTTGAAATTACACCTAATGACAAGTTATTGAAAAATAAAATCCAATCTTCAAGCAATAAAATCTAGGAGGTCTCACATGATTTTTTTGAAGTAAAGGTCTCTGTATTTTATGCTTCAAGTAATAAAAAACCTACTACCTCAAAATTATGAAAGGAATAATATTGCATTCTTTTCAAGTAATTATTTAATCTATATTTCTTTCTACTCTATTTCAAACCTTCTTCAATATATAGTTTAATATTTGCTTTAGATTTCAGTTTTACTAAATTTTTTTATTAAGTATCTGACACCTTCTTCTGTAGCAATAACTTTATGTTAATCTACAAAGTAAGTGAATAAAAATGTTAATACTCATTATTTAAGAGTACCTTAAGAATATTATCAGCTATTATTTTGTTGCCTTCGGCGGCAGTATGTGAGTAATCAAAAAATAAATCTGTACCAATTAATAAATCAGTTTGATCGATTGATTCTTTAGAGACCTCAAGAAATTCCTTGTTATACTGATGTTTCAATGGTCTAGCTACTCTCATACATGGATACTGTGACATTATCTCTGCCTCATAATTAGTAAGGTCTTTGCTATCCAAAAGCGTGGGTTGGTAAAAATGAATAAAGCTTGCATCAAGTGACTCAGTTAATTTTTTAGCCTCTCTTATCCTGTTTGCTAAATTTAAAGCTGATCCTTCTATTCGATTTTTTGCTGTCTCATAGCTAGTCGCACATTCCATGTCATTTGTTGGGCGCTTATTACCTTTTATTAGATCTGAAATAAACCTGTATGTATAAACCTCTCGATGCAAATAAGAGGTAATGAGATAACGGTAGATTTGCAGTTTATTTTGATTATTAAATCCAACTATAAAACCATCAGGGTTTCCGTACATAACACTATTGTAGAAGTCATTCCAGCCATCATTATATATAACAATATCACCCTTTTGAATTTCAGAACTTTGAGCCCGTAGAACTTCAGTTTGCTGGAGGCTAACAAAGCTCATCATCCCGTAGTTAAGCACTCGAATATTCTTATTTTTGAGGGAAGCTTGAATATAGCTTGGTATTGTTTTATCATCCAACGCACCCCTTCCCCAAACAGTCGAACCACCAAAGATATGAATCGTCTTTGTCCAGGCATCAGGCTCAGGCTTAGTCAATCTTTTACCATTGGAGACAGTTACCTCTCCACACGACCAGTCTTTCTCGTATGCACTAACTTTGTTTTCAAAGATTGGAATTGGATATCTACACTTACCATTAAATCCTTTTAAAACAATATCATAATCTGGATCATTTTGAAGAGCCTTAGGTTTTGACTCCATCCATTCTTCAAAACTAAAAGGCGCAACACTATCGTAGAAAAATCTCACTGAGAACTCAATTGCCATAAGAATTAAGATTGTTGCAAAACCTGCTAATATTATATTTTTAATCCATTTCATTTTAATCTCCCAACAAATCTACAGAAATCTCAAGTTCGTAATTACCTGGAGCAATAAGTATTTTATTTGAATTTTTATAAAGATCAAAACCCCAGATAAAATAATCTTGTTTGTATTCGTGTAACAAATACCAACTCCCATCTTTTCTTTGCTTTAATAACCTTATCATACCAAAAAAGTCACCAGATACGAATAATGACAAATTATCCAAATAAACTCCAGCTGTCATGCAACCTGGTCTCTTATTAGTTTCAAAAATTGGAGCCAATACATCTTTAAACATTAATGGATCATTACTTTTTCTAGCACTTCCCTCAAATACTGGCCATCCAAGATTAACAGGAATACCAGAATACAAATCATTCAAAAAATACACTGTCTCAGCAATACTGTTTCCACATTGCGAAATAAACATTCTATCTTTTGAATCAATAGTCATACCCCAAGGAGTCCTAATTCCATATGCAATTACTTCTGGCTCTAATTTTAAATCAGAAGTATCAAGGCGAAGAATCTTACCTCTATAGTCATTAAGCTTTTGCGGATGATCGTTATAAATAGCGTTATAAGTACCATCACCAGTTGATAGATAAAGTTTACCAAAACTGTCAAATTGTAATGCTCCACCAATATGTATTGGAGGAAATCCTCCAATTTTTATAATATTCCTGACCTCACTAAAATCATTTGAATATTCATCAACCACTAAAAAGATTTCATCATCAATCTTTGCAGCATATGATATATATACAAGGTTATTTTTTGACACAACGCCCAATAAACCAGTATCACTAACAACAATAAAAGGAAATTGAGCATCTTTATTTAAATCTAGGACAAGTTTCAATTCATCATTAGTTAATTCATAAAGAAAACCCTCCTTAGTTGCAATAAAACTCATATCACCCCTAAGATCATATCTAGTAACATGCAAATCTTTTGCATTAACATATTCTGAAATCGGCGTATTGTCATCATTGAATATTGACCAATTTAAATCGCTTGGTGGATTTACATTTATTTTAATTTGAACAGCATCTTTAAGAATGACTCCAGTTAAATCCTTATTGCTAAGATCAACTCCACTTAAATTAACACCAGTCAAGTCCTTATTTCTTAAGTCTACTCCATCCAAGTTCGCTCCTGAAAAATTTGCTCCTGTGAGAATTGTGCCAGTCAAGTCCTTATTACTAAGATCAACTCCACTTAAATTAATACCAGTTAAGTCCTTATTTCTTAAGTCTACTCCATCCAAGTTCGCTCCTGAAAAATTTGCATCTAACAGGATTGTTCCAGTAAGATCCCTATTATTAAGATTTGCTCCACTTAGATTTACTGAAGTTAAATCTAAATTTGTAAGATTAACTCCTGTTAAATTTGCCTCTGAAAAAATTGTCCCTGAAAGAATTGTGCCAGTTAAATCCTTATTGCTTAGGTCTACTCTGCTTAGATTGACTCCAGTTAAGTCCATATTTCTTAAGTCTACTCCATCCAGGTTAGCTCCTGTAAGAGTTGCAAAAGATAAAATTGTTCCAGTTAAATCCTTATTGCTTAGGTCTACTCCACTTAGATTAACTGCAGTTAAATCTAAATTTGTAAGATCAACTCCCATTAGATTTGTATCTTTTGAAAAAGTTGCTCCTGAAAGAATTGTTCCAGTTAAATCCTTATTGCTCAGATCTACTCCACTTAGATTAACTGCAGTTAAATCTATATTTGTAAGATTAACTCCCGTTAAATTTATCCCTGTAAAAATTGCATTAAGAAAAATGGCTCCAGTTAAATCTTGGTTGCTAAAGTCAGCTCCCATTAGATTTGCCTCTGAAAAGTTTGCACCTTTTAAACTTGCACCCTGTTGAATCATTGACTTATCTGTATTACTACTCAGATTTGCATTGCTAAGATTTGCTCCACTCAAATTAACATTACTCAGATTTGCTCCATTTAATTTAGCATAACGTAGATCAGCATCTTTTAAATCACTTCCTTTAAAATCTCCTTGAGTTAAATCACAAAAATAACAAGAACCTGATGACTTAAGTAAAGCTATTCTTTCATCAATATTCCTCATCAAAATAGAATCTTTTAAAGGAATTACTACTTGGGCAATTTTTATTAAGTGTACTTTAACAGCAGGTTTTTTAATTACATCACTTATGTAATCTTTACTATATATAAGTAGTAAAGAAAAAATTATTAGAGCTATAAAAATAATTGTTTTCTTACCATTAAAATTTTTAAAAATATTGAATTTAAGCATGGGAATTATCTTTCAGATAAAAGGATTTTGATGTTACAGAAAAATAAGCTGAGTGTTCTATTGAAAATTACAAAGTAGTTATATAAATTTCACTTTTTACCCAGTTTTTCTCCTGGATAAAAAATAATTTATCTAAATTAAAGTTTCAATAAGAAATCTTATTATTTATTTGAAGATTTTATAAAAAATACTAATCATAAGATTTAATGTTATTTTTGGATTTTTTCAAAAATGCCTCATATGAAAAAAAATAGCTAAGAACTACTAGAATAAACCCAACAAACATAACCCATTCAGATACACCGTATCGCTCTCCCAAGATTCCAATTACTGCCATTAATAAAGAAACTAAAAGTATCAATAACAATGTATATTTTTCACTTATTCCTAAACGAATCAGTATGTGATGCGTGTGGTTTAAATCATGATGAAAAGGTGATTTTCCTGAGATCAGCCTTCGCAAAATAGCTAAAATCATTTCAATCAATGGCATAGAAAATAACCACAATGCAGTTACAGGAGCAAATACTCGATTTACTCCTTGAGATAAATCTATTAGAACCCAGGCAACTGTTAAACCAATAAACATACTACCTGCATCTCCCATAAAAACTCGTTTACTTTTAGCTACACCAAGACAAAGATTATGAATCAAAAATACTGGAATAACTGCACAAAAAAGGATTGAAATCAATACACTGCTATTAGACTGCCAGTCTAAATCTTTAGAAAGAAAAACAACAGCAAGAAAAGTAATTAAACTATTTCCTCCAGCCAGTCCATGAATCCCATCAGTCATATTAACTGCATTCATTCCTGCAATTATTGCAATAATAGTTACAAAGTATGCCCATTCATTAAGGACAATGTTGCCAAGCCATAATATGTCGCCCAATGATACAATTATGATATTACCAACTGAAACAATAATTGCTGCTACTAGGACTTGAAAGAAAAGACGAAGAGCGACAGAGATATTATGACTATCATCTAAAATTCCAATCACTACTACAATAAATGATCCTAGCAAAAAATAGTTATAATGATTCAAGTCAATTTTTGCTGCCAAGATACTAACTACTAAGCCAATATACATCGACATTCCACCAATAAGTGGAATAGAGCCAGTATGTAATTTTCGACTATTAGGTTGGTCTACAAGTTTAATACTTATTGCAAAAGGTCGCAGTAAAAATATCGCTACAAAAGTAGTAATTGAAGCTACTAAGATTGGTAATAAAGGTATGTCCATAAAATTCTTTAAAGTAGTATTTAGATTATTTCAATAAATTAGAATTGAAGCTTAAAGTGTTTCATTACAAGATCAAAAATCTTGTGAACTGGTAAATAGTTTTCTAGATCATTAGGCTTGCTATTTGAATCTAAATAATATCCTACCTTATGATGATGGCCATTTTTGATAGCTACAAAAACAATATCTTTTCTAAAATTTGTAAACTCTTTAGTATCTAGAAAGAAACTAAATTTATCACTGACATCATTAGAATAGGTTAAGGAAACAAATAAATCTTTGCCCCGATTATCAACTTCACTAAAAATTTTTTCTCCACTATCTGATTTAATGTTTGTCAAAATACTTTCAGCTTTTTTTAAATCTTCTTGATTATCAAACTCTATTAAAAAATCCCTTGTCATACGAGGCTGAATCTTTTTACACTTTATTCCTAATTTCAATAAAAAAGCATCATGATCTTTTAATCTCCAGTAAAAATCTGCCTTTTCATAAGGAACCTGTTGAATACCTCCTGCAATAATAAGTCTTGTATTTTTTATTTTTTGCAATTCATACAGAACGGAATCATATAGTTCAAGAATTTCCAATAGTGGGTCCTTATGCTTTTTAATATACCATGAAGGATTTTTAACTTCCCCATTATATGCTGATGAATTACACATGTAATGATGTTGAATATGGGCCCCTGAGTTTAAAAATAATACAGAGAAATCAGGCTGATGTTTATTCCATAAACAAACAAAAATATCTGATAGAAGCCTATCTAAAAAAATGGCTTTAGACCAATGTTGTTTTTTTATTAGGCCAAACAAGCTAGAAATATACTGAGGCCAACTACTTAATTGAGATTTTGTTAGCAGTCCTTCAAAAATTGCTAGTATGGTTTTCGTTTCTAGTTTTTCTGAAGAATTATCATTTACAGCTTGCTTAATTGCTTTTGCAATTCTTAATATAAAGCCTTTACCACTCACTTTTGTTTCTACCCATGGATCAGGAATCCAAAAAGGTGAGTTTTGAGTATTATTAGCAGCGTTAATAGGAGAAATTGCGGCAACAGTGTAGCCATTTTCTTCTATTATTTCCCAATGTTGTTTGAGCCCACTTCCCTCTATATCACCAAGTCTAAAAAGACCATGATCTTGATTTGTTAATCCTGATCTAATAGACGGCCATTGAATCCAAGGCTCCAAAGCCTCATATTCATTTTCAGAAATAGTTTTAAATAAGCCATGATCTTCAATAAAATTTTTCCAGTTGGGAAGCTTACCTTTGTCAATATAGAAATTAACATAACTAAAGTTAATCTCATTCATCTCCCAAAATATTAACTTTTCCATTTTAATTATTTTTTATTAAAAAAAATCTTAAATGCTATTACGTAAATTATTTTAGCATGTTGAGGATTGGATTTAGAGGGAAGTGATAACGACTAAATGAAATTGTCGTTTTGTATTAAATTAAGTATTAGAAATAGTTTGCTAGTCAAATACATAGTATTTTCAATTACATATTCAAGATCTTTGATGAGTAATTTTAATTTCTAATATTATTTTTCAAGATGATCTTTTTCATTTTTTCTTTTAAGAATTGAACTAACTTATGCAATAAGCCATTAATATTACCTAAAAGCTTTGATTCCCGATTGATTTAGTTAGTTACTGATTTTTCCATATAATAAATCTTTTTCTTTAATCATTAGGATTATTGAATCAATCATATGTTGATAGTTACTATGTTCTGTATCGTATATTAATAAATTGAACTGAAATTGGATTAAAAAATCCTCATATGAACTGTACTAGTAAACAATACTGCATCCAAATTCACACCATAACTGTTATGAAACATCTATATTATTGAGTTTTATAGGTTATAAAATTTATACCGATACCCATAACAGTATAATGTTTTGTCTGGTAAAACATCTTTATAAAACCAATAATAGCGATAAATGATTAAAAAATGTCTTTTCCCTGCGGCTGGCTATGGAACCCGTTTTTTACCAGCCACCAAAGCAATTCCGAAAGAAATGCTTCCAATCCTAACAAAACCGTTATTGCAATATGGGGTCGAGGAGGCGCGGTCTGCAGGCATAAGCAATATGGCAATTATTACAGGTAGAGGGAAGAGAGCTATTGAGGATCACTTTGATAATGCATTAGAACTTGAAATACAACTAAAGGGTACTTCAAAAGAATTCCACCTAAAGGAAATCAAGGAAATAATTAATAGCTCTACCTTCACCTATGTTCGCCAAAAGCAAATGCTTGGACTGGGTCATGCCATACTTACAGGTGAATCCCTTATTGGGAGTGAACCTTTTGCTGTAATTCTGGCAGATGACCTTTGTGATTTCAATGAAAACGGTGTTATTTCGCAATTAATTGAAATATATGACCGATACAAATGTTCAGTTGTAGCCATTGAAGAAGTTCCAATGGACCAAACCAATAAATATGGAATTATCGCTGGTGACTTAATCGATCAGAGTGAGGACACCTATCGTGTAACAGATATGATTGAAAAACCCGAGCCGAAACATGCGCCAACCAATATGGCAATTATTGGACGCTACATCCTAACACCAGATATTTTTGATATTCTTCGAAACACGAAGCCAAGTAAGGGAGGTGAGATTCAAATCACTGATGCACTTCTCACTCAAGCCAAACAAGGTAAGGTGATTGCATATAAGTTTAAAGGAAAGCGCTTTGATTGTGGAGGTATTAAGGGCTTCGTAGAGGCTACAAATTACTTTGCTAAGCAACAAGGAATTTTATAAGCTGTAACAAATTAATGAGTTTATGCAACAAAGTATCTGTCAGTTTTAATAATTTATTTTAAAGTTGATAAGGGCGTTTCAATTGTCAATTCGTTTTTTTAAATGGTTTTTTTGCATTAATTAACATAAAAAGTCCTGAAAATTTTAAAAAGCGTCTTATAAATTTCCTTGGCCACAACATTCTAGCAATAGCTAACATACGCCCCTCATGCCTCTGACCTGCGCCAGAAGTTAATAAATCTCCATGTGTTAAAACAGTGCTAATTTTAACATTGGTAAAATTTGAAAACAGTTCATAGCCCTCTCTAATGCTATAAGCTTTTGTTCCAGGACTTTCTAGATATTTACTATATATCTCAGATAATGTTGTTAACAGCTTTAAGGAAAATAAACCATAACGAAGCCAAAGCATAAATCCAACCATACTCCATTTATGATAAATCATTATTCTAGCAAAACCACCTGGCTTAAGAACTCTAAGAATCTCACTTATAGCAACTTCTGTATTAGGACTATGGTGAATTACACCCCAAGAATAGACTAAATCAAAAGTGTCATCATCAAAATCCAATTTCTCTGCGTCACCAACATTTATCTTAGAATTTAGCCCAAAAAGTTTTAGTCTATCTCGAGTGTGAAGAACCGCTCTCTCAGTTAAATCAATTCCTGATAATATTGCATTAGCCTCTGCAAAACATTGATGATCAGCGCCTAAACCAACTCCAATCTCCAAAACTTTTTTTTCAGAAAATTCAGAAAAGCTAGCAAAAGGAATAATATAAGGCTCAAGTCGATATCTATCATCTGCTTGTTTTTTATAACCCATTTTATCAGTTTGATTAAGAAGTAAATTTTCACCACATGATGCTTCATTCCAAAAAATCTTAACCTTCTCTTTATTATTTTTTTTCATATTTTCTTTTTAAAATTAAATTATTATTTAATATAAATTATCCTAAAACTATTTAGCATTAACTCCTCTAAATTCTAACACCTTCTTGAAGACGAATAATTATTGAATTATCTATCTAACTCGGATTATCAAAAATCATTAGCACTTAATATAGTTTTTGCCACTTTCTACTGGAAACAATTTTGTTGCTCATTGATTCTTGATAACGAAAGTAGTAACTTAATCGACATGAAACTCTATCTCTCTAACCACTTTTAAAATGTTAGCCATACTATTTTTTTCATAGAAGTGAAAAAATATGTTTCGCCATTTTGCTCATAATTTTCTCACGAGAATATTTTTCAACAAAAATATCTATATTTTTATCTTTTATTTCTAAACTTCCTGCTTTTTTAATAGCATCTACACATCCATCAGCATCTCCTGAATTAAATATAGAAGCAAACGGCACATTATCTACTATAAATTTGGCAGAGTATCCACTTAACCCAGCTACTATAGGCTTCCTTAAAGAAGTATATTCAAAGATTTTAGATGGCAACACTCTCCGAAAAGCAGGAATATCATTTAAATGTAAAAATAAAATATCCGCATCATTGTAATATTCAATAAGATTTTCACGATTAACTGGGGGCAATATTTCGATATTTTTGACATTGTTATTTTTAATGGCATTGATTAATTTAGATTTAGCTCCACCTCCACCAATAACTAAAAAACGATATCCACTTCCTATTTGTTTTGCTACAACAGGAAGCACCACTTCAAGACCTTGCCCAATACCAATATTGCCAGCATATAATATAGTTTTAATATTTTTTGAGTCTTTATTCTCTAATAAAGGCAAGTTAACAAATTCCTTATCTACTCCATTAGGAAAAAATGACCAATTAGATGTATCTAGACCCTTGGTTTGAAAATACTCAAAAAACCCTTCAGACACAACATTTACTCCAACAGCTTTTTTTAACAACCATCGCTCTAATAAGGAGAATGTTGCTTTAGATGCAAAGCCTAATAATCTACTTTGTTGAGAAAAAATATCAGAGATCGTCTCTGAAAATATATCTCTAAGATCAATAAAATACTTACTTCCTGATTTACGAGCAGATACACCTGTCAATACACCCGTCATTAAACGTGAAGTAGTTCCAATAATAAAATCTGGATTTAGATTATTACTTAATTTATATGAAGCTAGTGCATAAGTGGTAAATGAACGCGCCTGTGAAAGCATTCCACTTTTATGGCTAGGTACAGAGATACGGTGCACTATGATATTACCATTTATTTCAACATTTTCAGCTTTCACTATGTGATTTTCATAGCGATTTGGGTGTGTTGTAATAATATGTAACTCATCATTGTCTTTCATTCTGTTTGACACTGCTTGCGCTAATGCAATTGCACGAAAAGAACCTGCACATAAGTCTGGAGGATAATAAAATGTAAAAAAAACTATTTTCAAGACCAAATACCACGGGTGTCTATTACTTGTTTTCCAGATAGTAAGCTTAAATCCATAGATTTAAATGAAGTATGGTCAACCAACAAAACGATAATGTCAGCACTCTTTACCGCACTTTCTAAAACATTCAACTCTATGTTATCACTATCAAAGCCATTTGGTATTCGATCAATATTAGGTTCAACCAAAAAAATAGAACCAAAATTAATAGATTCAATTTTCTGGGCAATGCTTAAAGCTGGACTTTCACGGAGATCATCAGTATCTGGCTTAAAAGCTAGACCTAAGCAAGCAATACTTAGTTCAGATGTGTCTTTTCCTATAACTTGAACTGCTTGATTAATCTTATTCAGAACAAAAAGTGGTTTAGCATCATTAACTTCTCTAGCCATTTGAATTAATTTTGTCTCATTTGGTGCGGAATCAACAATGAACCATGGGTCAACAGCAATACAATGTCCACCAACACCAGGACCAGGTTGCAAAATATTGACACGAGGATGTTTATTAGCCAATTTAATTAATTCCCAAATATTAATATCTAACTTATCACAAATTAAAGACAATTCATTTGCAAAAGCAATATTAACATCACGAAAAGAATTTTCGACAAGCTTGGTTAACTCTGCTGTGCGGCAATCTGTAATAAAACAATCATTTTCAACAAAAATCTTGTAAACCTCTAGAGCTTTCTCTGCGCACTGAGTAGTAACACCGCCAATAATTCTATCATTTTCTTTAAGTTCACGCACTACTTGACCTGGTAATACACGCTCTGGGCAGTATGACACTGCTATATCTGCTCTAAATTTATCATTTCCAAATTTAGGAAAAGAGAGATCTGGTCTCTCCTCTCTCATCCATACCATCATTTTTTCAGTAGTACCTACAGGAGAAGTCGACTCTAAAATTACAAGATTACCCCTTTCCAATACAGCAGCAATTGATTTGGCTGCTGCTTTTATATAGGATAGATCAGGTTCATAATTATCTTTAAAAGGTGTTGGGACTGCCACCATAAATACATCTGATTTTTCAGGCTTTGTAACTGCTCTTAAATAATTATTTTGAACAGCATTATGTACTAAAATATTTAATTCTGGCTCTACGATATGTATTTTTCCCTTATTGATTGTGTTTACAGTATTTTGATTCACATCAACTCCAACCACTTCTACCCTTTTAGATGCCAATACTGCAGCAGTTGGGAGTCCTATATACCCCAATCCTATTACAGATAGAATCATACTGCACCTCTATTTAATAAAATATCACGAATAATGCTGCTAGCTTTTCCATCACCATATGGGTTATGGGCTTTTGACATTTGCATATAAAAATTGCTATCAGTTAATAATTGGTTAACCATTTTGATAATTTCATTTTTATTTGTACCGACTAATTTAACCGTTCCAGATTCTAGCGCCTCTGGACGCTCAGTAGTATCCCTCATAACCAAAACTGGCTTACCTAAACTAGGTGCCTCCTCTTGTATGCCACCACTATCTGTCAAAATTAAATACGACAAATCCATCAACTTAACAAAAGTTAAATACTCCATTGGCTCAATAAGATTAACATTATTTAAATTAGATAATATCTTATTCACCGGCTCTATCACATTAGGATTTAAATGAACAGGGTAAATAATTTGAATATCTGGATTTTCATTAGCAATAACTTTTAATGCATTACAAATTTCTTCAAACCCTAACCCAAAATTTTCACGCCTATGTCCTGTTACTAAAATAATTCGAGGAATATCACTTTTTTCTTGCTTTAAAAATGGCATACTTTTTAAATGAGTATCTGAAAAATCAACAATTCTTGCCTTTTCTACTTTAGAGAGTAAAGCATCAATAACCGTATTTCCAGTTACATAAATTTGACTATCTGGCACCTTTTCATCCAGCAAGTATTGACGTGAAATCTTAGTTGGTGCGAAATGTATAGTAGCAATTCTTGAGGTTATTTGACGATTAAGCTCCTCTGGAAAAGGAGAATTGATATCATATGTTCGCAAACCTGCCTCTACATGACCTACTGGTATTTTCAGATAAAAAGCAGCCATAGCTGTTGCCATAGAGGTAGTTGTATCTCCATGAACAAGAACGATATCTGGCTCTTCAATTTGCAAAACTTTTTTAACTCCAAGCAATACATTAGCAGTAATATCAAACAAATCTTGTCCAGGTTGCATGACGTCGAGATCATAATCTGGTTTAATTTTAAATAACTCTAAAACTTGATCAAGCATCTGTCGATGTTGAGCAGTTACACATATTTTTACATCGAAAGTATCATCCAAGGAACTTATTACAGGGGCCATTTTAATTGCTTCTGGACGAGTACCAAATACAGCTAATATTTTTACCATGATATCCTGATTGTTATTTCAGAAGGAATTTTGCCATTATAGTCATATATGAGATGTTTATTATCAATAGAACTGCCAAACTCTGGATAATAATGTGACTCTATTACTCTCAATTTTCCCTTACCTTCAAAATTAATTTTCACTTTATTTCCACTAGTCTCAAGACTAATAGAGTCTCCTTGAACATTACCAACCTTAACACTTGGATGCAATGGAAGTACTGATCTAATTTTATGCACTCCCTTACCCTCAATAGTATCTACAATTTTAATTAAGTTGTTAGACACACTCCAGTGACGGTAATGAAGAACTCCTTCTTTAAATTTTTTATACCCATCATGACAAGCTGAAAATTTAACACTATCAATATCTTCAGACTTTTTTATATTAAATACCTTGGCACGATTTGCCACTCGAAACCCGCTCCAAACCTCACTAGAATTTTGGTTGTCAATAGTGATAGTAGAGTGAAATTCAGTACTTCTTTGCTTATAACGATCTTCACCCATTTCATAAGTTGATATTCCCGAATTTACAATTACTCTTTTACTAAATAAGGATAACTCAAAACTCAAGGCATCCGCATGTCCATGCCCAGGAATGTAATTTGGTCCAATATCTGCAACATCAGAAATAATAACCATATTCTCGTCTTCTACTCGAATATAGCCTGACTCCTCAAGATGTGTCAATCGATTAAATTGATTGCTTTTAAAGATAATACCAAGCCGATCAGAATAGCTTAATAACTCATCAAAAGAGGGTGCTGTACCTAAAGTAGAATCATTAAAAAAAGCTATCTCCATATCTGGATGACACATAGCCTTTAACCATTGAAGCATTTGTAAAATTTTGTTTACTAGATTATCTGGTAAACTCATATTATATGCTTGATGAATATTAACCAAATCTAATAGGTCTTCTAGGAAAATTGCATGATACATTGGTGATAATTCAAAATTACCTCCATCAGAAAGTACTTGTTCAGAAAGCTCATTGCTTATAATAGAAATTCCTAATTGATACCAATTATCAGCCTCTTCTTCCTTAAAAAATAGACCAGCAAATACTAACGCTTTTGCATTTGAAAATAGATGGTTTCCTAAAAGGTGATATTCTATATTTTTACTTAAAAATCTAGTTTGAATAACGAGTGAATCTAGCCACATCTGGTTTATATTATTATTTGAATTCAAATCTAATAAAAACCATTTAATCCAATTAATAATTCGTAAAGAGGATGGGTAAGGTTCCCAACCATTTCCAAAACCTTGTGGGTTATTCTCAATCCAATTTTGAATTAAACTAGTGTGCCAGTCAGTCCTTTGCTTAGAATTGATAGCATTAAGATCGTCAAAATAATGTAGATTATATAACCACAACTTATCTTGATTATTAGCATTCCAATCTTCCGATACCTTAAGTGTAAATTCTTTATTCAAAAATTTAAAACTACTCTCACCGTATATCCTTTGTGCACACTGTATAACAGGCTTGAGTTTATTTGAAGGATATGAGATTTTAGGAATATCAAATAAATTTACTTTAGGCTTAATAAATTTACGCTTAATCCTATTTAATACTTGACCAGCCTTCAAATACTTAATAGTATTAAATAAACGTTGACTTTTTTTAAACATTAATTACGCAATGAATTAGCAACTTCAATGGATACTCGTGAACTCTCCATTACTTCTTCATAAGATATAGGCGACTCTTTCCCATTAACAATAGATTCAATAAAAGCTTTGACACAGGCCTTTTGTCCTTTATCTTGTTTAAATAGTTTCATTTTCTTAAAGCCAGGCCAGCCATACCCTGAAAGTACACGGTAATTATCCATTTGTAAAACTGCATTATCACAAAATACTTCTACTCTTTCTTTTGGGAAAAGAGAGCCGCCATTAGCTAAATAATGTATTGCACCAAAAGATCCATCTACAAAAGAGAGATTAATTGTAACTTTATCATTTCTAACTTCAACGCCTTGAGCGTACCCCATCATCATCGATTTGTGATCTGCAATTGGTGAACCAATTAAAAAACGCATCAAATCAATAAAATGGCATGCCTCTCCAATAATACGACCACCGCCCACATTTAAGTCTTGAACCCAATGTTCGCCTGGAACTGAACCAGCATTTACTGTCATGATAATAGTTTTTGGAGTTCGATGAGCATTAAGTAATTCTTTCATCTTAACAATATGAGGGGCAAAACGACGATTAAAGCCAACCATTAACTTACGAGGGTTTCTACTCTGAGAATTTTTATAAGTCGCATCAATTAAATCCAGCTCCTCTAACTTAAGAGCAAGAGGTTTTTCAACAAATACATTATTTCCAGCATCTAAAGCAGCAATTACTTGATTTGCATGAGTATTATGACGTGTAACAATAGCAATCGTATTAATGTTTTCATTATTAATAATGTCATTGATTTCAGTTGATGTCACTCTAAATCCATTTTTTTTGCCATTATGTACGCCACTGATTCCACCACTTGTTACAAGAGTATCTAATACTGCACCACTTGCCTTAAATGCAGGTATCAAAGTCCGAGAGGCATAATTACCAGCACCAATAAAGCCAACTATTGGTATTGATGAAATAAGTTTACTTTTATCTTCACTCGTTGTGTTTAATTCAACTGATGTTGCACGTAATTTTTGTTCAGTTGTTTTAGGATATTCTAAAACAATCCCCAATGCAGAAGAATCATTGAGTAATTTATAGGCATCAATAGCATCATCAATTTTAAACTTATGTGTAATCAACGATTTCACTTCAAGCTTCCCGCAGGCCATCATATCTAACACAGCTTCAAAATTACGTTGTTCTGTCCAACGAACAAATCCTACTGGATAATCATGTCCATGCTCTTCATATAAGGAATCATATCGACCTGGACCATAAGATGCTGAAACCTGAAAAGATATTTCTTTCTGGAAAAAATCATCACGTCTTAAATTTAAACCAACAACACCTACCAAGACAATACGACCACGTTTACGGCACATTTCGGCTGATTGATGCATAATATCATCTGATTTAGAGGCGGCTGTTATAATTACGCCATCAACTCCTCTGCCTCGCGAAAAATGCTGTGCAGCAATCAATGAATCCTCACCCTTCGAAAGATCTACCGTTTCAGCACCATATTGCCGAGCAAGTTCGCACTTATGGCTATCAAAATCAATACCTAACACGCGACAACCGTTAGCACGTAATATCTGAACACACATCAAACCAACCAAACCGAGTCCTGTTACAATAATTGCTTCACCTAATGTTGGCTGTATTAAGCGAATACCTTGTAAACCAATTGCACCCAATACAGTAAAAGCTGCAGTTTCATCGTCAACTTCATCTGGAATTTTGACACATAAGTTCTTTGGTACCCGAACTACCTCTGCATGATTACCATTTGAAACGACTCGATCACCTACTTCGAATTCACTCACATTAGAATCAAGCACAACTCCTGCATTACAGTAGCCAAGAGGTAAGGGCTGATCTAGTTTTGAGCGAACAGCATCAATTGTTGGCATTAAACCATCAGTATTAATCTTATCTACTGCCATTCGCACCTTTTCAGGCTGCTGGAGCGCCTTTTTGATAAGGTTGGCCTTACCAAATTCCACCAGCATTCGCTCAGTACCGGTCGAGACTACAGTTTGTGAAGTACGAATTAACAACTGGCCGTGCTTAGCTGATGGACAGGGCACTTCGGAGACTTCAGTGACACCAGTTTTCAAGGATTGGAGAATCTGTTTCAAAACTATTTCCTCACTTCGATTAACATAAAAAGACCCACATTTAGGAAAAATTGGCGAATGCGCTGAAGATCAATATTCTTGGTTGAGCCAACTTCATTACTCCAGCTTCCGGCAACGCGCCTCAACGCCATTACCTCCCAAGAAAACCTCAATACAACTAGCATTAAGTGACTCAAGTATGGATTTTATTTGTACAGGAGTACGAAGATGTTTATACCAGTCCGTCAAACCATCATGAGCATCTAGGAGTGCCCACTCCTTCTGCAATTTATCACCAATCTGCGGGTAGACATGAAAATAGGTATTAATCGGAGAAATTCTTGAAAATAAGGCCTGTCCTCCAGGGATGTGCTGAACTATTTTATGCAAAGGGAAGAATATGGATACTAAATACTGGCAAGCACGCATTCGATTGCCCGCAGATAGCCTTTTAATAATTGGACGCAACATTAATGCAGTAACTTTGGTAAGCCGTTTTATTTCTGGCGTATAGTGATCAATAACCAAATAACCACCTGGCTTCACTAACTCAAGCAACTTTCTAATCGTTTTTTCTGGACTAGGGGTGTGCTGGATAACACCAATACAAATAACAACATCAAATGAATTTACTTCAAACGGGGATTCCATTATGTCACTCTGAACAATTCGATGGCGATTATCCTGTGGAAAGTTCATTTGATTAGCCTCGACAGCTGCGCTCAAATCAGTCGAAGTTAAATTCACTGCGGGGTACTTAAGCAATATTTCAGTAAAACGACCTGCGCCACAACCGACCTCAAGCACTTGCATAGGTAGTTGACCCGAAAAGAGCTTGATAATTTCAGTACCAATACAGCGATTCAATCGGGAAGCTGAAATTGTTGTGCCAGTATGAGAATCAAGCTGCGTTTGTCGCCATTTAAGCCACTGTTGACCAAAAGCATCTGCATAATTTCCTGATTCTGGCAATATGCGAGGGATACCTTCAATAATTTTAAATTTTGTCCCCATTTTACCAATTAGAACATCCTCTCCCGACACAGTTATTTTTTCAAGTGGGATACGAGTTACTGGATCTAATAGATTAGGAAAGTTGTCTTTCATGATTGCCTCATTTAATTACTTACTTTGACCGATTTTAGGAGAGCTAATTGGTTGTAAAATTTACAGGTCATGATTACTTAAGCGCTTCTTATCTAAAATTACATTTATTTAACTGCAAATTAAACATACTTTTTTTCTTTAGATTTTACCAATCTATTAGGGATTGGTGAATTTGTTTCAAGAAGTTCCCATCTTTATTCACGGTTCATTTAATAAGTCAGTCAACCTGCTATAAAAGGCAAAAAGGGCTCCAAGATAAATACCAGTGTATGGATGAAGTGTGGGGGTTATGACTGCAGCTGCGATAAATACAAGAAGAGCTATTACAAACTTAACATCTAGAAAGCTATTTGAAATCGACTGAATTTTTTTATAAATCCATAAATAGTATATTAAAGCGAACAATCCAATAGATCTATATATCACAAGAAACTCATTGTGATAATCCCCATGAACTAATCTGGTACCACTCATAAATGGAAAAAATACTGAAACTGAACTTGAAGAAAGTTCATCAAAAAACGCATTAATCAACTGAATCCTAACCCATAGATTATTTGGATTTTCATAATTATTTTTATTATAAAGAAACCAGATAATATCAGCATTAAAATAAAGCCAGTTAACAAGCATAGGAGAGATAATTAAAACTATAAACATTAAAAGAAATAGTATTTTATAAGAGCTTACTGATATCAAATTAAGAGTGGGCCTGACAAAACACTGAAAAAATATCAAGCAAGCACCAATAATCATTGCCGTATCATTGTCAGCAACAAGTGCCAAAGTAAAATAAGCAGCTGCAGTAAAAAACCATATCACTTTGGAGTAAACAAATGCAACAGCGAGTAATGGCAGCATGGCTAGTACAAAATACTGATCAAAATTATAAATCATAAACCATTCAGAAATAAAATATCCATATCCATCGCAGTAGGTGAAATAACCCCCGCACTGAAGCCAAACACGAAAAAAATTAAGCATTGTAATCATAAGGATTATTACTCCAGGAATCAAAACAAAATTAGCCTGATAGGCCATAACTAAACTTTGATTTGTCAGTGTCCGCCTAAAATACTCTGTCATTAATGTGATGGTGTATAAAAATAGAATCAGATAACTTAGATTTTTTATTAGATTTTTATCAATCTCTTCATGGATGATATAACTTACCATCATGAGAGAGACATAAATAAAAAATGTAGACATAAAAAATTTACTCCTAACTGGAAAAAATTTCATCTTAAATGACATATAAGCCAAGAAAAAAAGTGAAAACGGTAGAGATATAACAAAACCAGAAAAAGTTAAAACTTCTCGTTCAATGGCTCCACCGAAACGATCAAAAACAACACCATTAGCCCCAATCGTCGCAAATATTGGCATGAGCATGAGTAATCCTGAAAGAATTAAAACTCTTCTGACTCTGGTTTTAGAGATATTCATAGCTTCTAAGTGTTGATTTTTAGCCATTTCTGTAACACCAGTTTTAATACTTTGAAGAATTTGTTTCACCTTTTTTCCTCCCAGTATTTCTTCACAGGTGGTTCATCAAGATAAGTCCGACACCAGATTTCGATACTCAATATTGATAGAAGAGTATAAGCTGCATCTACCTTACCACTATCGTTCTGCTCAATCAGATGCTGGACTTCCATTGGCTCAAACAAACCGCGCTGCTTCAGACTACTCACTGAGAGTAAATCACTAAGTAAAGGTTTTAATTCATGCCGCATCCAGCGACGCAAAGGCGCACCAAATCCAGTCTTTGGGCGATAGATTACATCATGAGGGAGGTAAGGTTCCATCGCTTTTTTTAACACCCATTTCCCAACCCTTCCCCGTTGTTTCATCGCCAGCGGAATCTGCGACGCATGTTTCACCAGATCAAGATCAAGAAAGGGTACGCGAACCTCCACACCAACTGCCATAGACATCTTGTCAGTATAATTCAAGTTGTGATCAGCCAGAAAGAATCGCTGCTCCAAAGTCATCATCTTATCTAGAGGCTTTACCGACGAAGGTAGTTGACTCAAAAAATCGAGCATTGGCTTGACTGCAGTTTCTTCCCCCAAGCGAGCACGAAAGTCAGAGGTATAAATATTTAGCAACTGCGACTCTTTTGACCAAACAAAATAATTAGCCAAGCGCATATCACCAGACAAACCAGCGCCACTACAAACCTTTGCAAGCCTCCTAAACATCGGTTTTCGCTTATCCAATCTTTCCGAAGCCTTTTCTAATCCTGAGAGCATCTGCTGCGGAAGCCAGTCCCAATAATGCTCATAATTCACTGCTAAATGCCTTCGGTATCCAGTAAATAGATCATCACCTCCCGCACCAGATAGTAAGACCTTAACTCCCTGTTCCTTTGCCAACTGGCTGATATAAAGCACATTCAATGCTGCAGGGTCAGCTAGCGGTTCATCTAATTGCATAACCATTTTTTCAAGATCATCTGCCATTCGGTTTGAGTCAATTCGCACCACATCTAGTGGCACCTCCAAATGTTCTGCCACACGCTTGGCGTATGGTAAATCATTAGTTGCTCCAGCCTCCTGATCACCTTCTGATTCAATTGTAAAACAACGTATATCAGAAACTTGTTCTCGAGCAAATGCAACTACTGCACTAGAATCCAACCCGCCTGAAAGGAATGCTCCAACTGGCACATCCGCCACTAACTGTCGTTGCACCGCCTGACGTAAGCCATCAACAGTTCCTGTCAGCGCCTCCATCTCGGAAAGATTGTCTGTAACACCTTGGAAAATAGGCAATTGATACCAGGTCCAATGCCTAACAACCTTGCCATAACGTACTAACATTGCCTCACCCGGCATCAGTTTTCGGACTCCACGCAGAGGTGTCCCTTCCCCAGGGCACCACAAAAAACTCATGTAACGATGCAGAGCTGAAATATCGAGCTCACGGGCTTCTGGCACTAGACACAATAAAGCCTTAATCTCACTGGCAAAAGCAAAACCCTTATCGGTCAAAGAGTAGTAAAGTGGTTTCACCCCTAACGCATCCCGCGCAACGAATAGTGACTTATCTCTTTTATCCCAGATGGCAAAAGCAAAAATTCCATTTAGCTGGTCCAACATTGCTTCACCATAGGTAAGATATAGATGTAATAGAACCTCCGTATCCGAATCACTTCGAAATCGATGACCTATAGCCTCCAGATTCAACCTTAATTCACGGAAGTTGTATATTTCACCGTTGAATATCATTACCACCGACCCATCCTCGCTGGCCATTGGTTGGTGACCCAAGGTTGATAAATCGAGAATAGAGAGTCGGACATGACCGAGCCCAATCCCTGAAGTACTATCGATAAATTCTCCAGAGTCATCAGGACCCCGATGGTCCTGTAGTTTATTAGCCTGAGTTATTGCACTCGCAGTGAACCCACCAGAATAGCCAACTATGCCGCACATGCTAAGATACCATCCTTTGCTTACTGCGATCATTACCAAATCTTAAGATTGTCTCATTAACCGCCAACAGTATTTGATCCACTGCTTGCTCAACATTAAAATGCTTTTCAGCCAACAAAAATCCTTCATCACCCAATTTACAACGTAAAGTGGGATTATCAATAATCCTCTCCAAAGCGAATCGTAATGCTTTAATATTTCTTGAAGGTACGAGCAATGCCTCACGTTCATTAGCAACTACATCGGGAATATTGCCCACATCAGAAACGACCACTGCAAGCCTTGTAGCCATAGCTTCAATCATCGCATTAGGTAATCCTTCTGCCCATGAAGGTAATACAAACACATCAGCCTCCAAGAATGCTCCCTCAAGAGCTTCTCCCTTAAGCCAGCCTGAAAAATATACGATTGAATCGAGTTTATTTTGTTTTACAAGCTCACGTACTTCTGCAGATACATTACCTTCCCCAACAATATTCAACACAAACTGGTATTTTTCAGATAGCTGTCGGCATGCCTCAATCAGTTCAAAAATTCCTTTTTCGCGTTCAAGCCAACCAAGAAATAGAAGGCGTACTGGACGATTGTTCGCAACATATTGACGGCTCCGGCCAATAGCAAGTAGCTTAGGTGTAGCTGTCCAGTTCTTAACTATTAGAGTGTCCTCATGGTGAAAGCCCAGCAAGTCTATGGCAAATTTCTGCCAGACAGGCCCCTGACATAAAATTGTTCGTGCCCCTCGAAAGGCAAAGCGGACCCAAGAACGTGTGAAGCGCGATCTGTGGCTCGCAACGTCACCACGTGGAAACATTATAGCTGGCACGCCTCTGATACGAGCATACCAAGCCATTGCACCCTTCTCCACTATACTAGCTCCAACTGCTGTGAATAATAGCACTGTATCCGGACGCCGACGTTCGAAAAGAACTAGATAGATAAAAAATCGTCGCACAGCAAGTACTAGTCTTATTGCAAAAACAGGCAGAGGATTACTGATTTGGGTACCATCTAACAAAATTAATTCTGCTTGATCAGGAAGTGAGGATTCCAGAAGAGTTTTACAACTAGTTACAATACCACCAAATATTTCGCCATCAGGTGGTGGAAATGCACCTACGATGAGGATACGTGGTCGCCAAGAATGGATAGCCGTTTTTAACATACTAATTTAACTCCACTTTGATTCGCCCAAATCATGAAATTTAGAATTTTCCAAAGCATAAAAGAGCGGTCTCTTCGCCGAGAAGTATGTTCATCATACAAGACTTTAATGGTATCAATACTAAGCACTCCTGGATGTTTATTCTGAAAGGCTTGCAATTGGTCAAAAAATAGTGGTTTGAGGGCATCACGAAGCCAATAACCATATGGCACCCCAAATCCAGTCTTCTTACCATAAAGGATATTCTCAGGTACAACTCCTTTCAGAGCCTTTTTTAGTAGCCATTTTTTTTTGCCAAAATGCACCTTTTGTGATCCGGATAAATGCATACAGAAATCAACTAGATCATTGTCCAGAAAAGGAACACGCACTTCAACACTAGCAGCCATAGTTGACCGGTCAACTTTTTCAAGGAAAATGTCTGGAAGGATAACCATAGTATCCACTAAGAGCATCTGGTTGACGATATCTTCACCTTTGAAGTAGTTTTGACATTCTCGATATCGTGCGAAAGGATCTACTGATAGAACTTGTTTTTGAAATTCTGGTAAAAATACAGACGATGGATTTGAGCAACCATCCTCTTCGGTCAAGAGTAAAGCCATTACTTTTGCTAAATCATCCTCGGTCAGTGCATTTATATAACGCTGTCGACGATAATATTCGGAATTACGTGGCATCAGACCATTCACTAAGCCTCCAAGTCTAGCCAAGACTCTGGCTGTTTTGTAAAAACTCAGGGTGGAATAGCGGCTGTAGCCACCGAACATCTCATCACCCCCATCCCCTTGCAATATGACTTTAGTCTTGTCATTGATCCTGGAGCTAAGCAAATAGAGGGGTATGTTCGCCGCATCTGAAAATGGCATACCATGGTGCGACACCATCTTCTCCACGACATCAGCAATCTCAAATCCTGAGATATGCAGTTCGTGGTGATCTGTGCCATATAACTGAGCAATTTCCTTAGCTCTGGGCAGTTCATTAATACCCTTATCGAAATCAAAACCCACAGAGTAGGTGGCAAGTTTTCCCTTATAGTGCCGTGATGCAAAGGCTGTGATAGCACTCGAGTCAACACCACCAGAAAGAAAAACACCCACTGGAACATCGCTAACGAGTTGGCGCTTTACTGCCTGTTCTAATAAATCATGGGTTTTCTGAACCTGTTCATTAACTGAACCAGTGAACTTATCACGCCCCACATAGTCAGTTGGACTCCAGTAGCACTCAATTTTAGAACTGAATGTAGCCAAATCTAGCTCCAAATAATGTCCAGGCAACAGCTTACAAATTCCTTGATGGAGCGTTTGCTCGCCAAGGGTGGTTCCGTAATAAAGCCATTCATGGACTGCTGAAAAATTACAGTGGGACGCCTGATCATGCAAAACCCGCAACGCCTTAACTTCGGATGCAAAAGACAAACTGTCTTCATCTAAACGGTAATAAAGTGGCTTGATTCCCAAGCGATCTCGAAAAAGCCAAACTTTTTGGGCCTGTTTGTCATAGATGGTAAAGGCAAACATGCCATTAAGCAGCTTAATCGAATCAACCCCTAGCTTTGCAAAAGCACTCAGCACCACTTCAGTATCCGAATGGGTACGAAAATCATTTAAATCCAACTTGCTAGCAAGCTCATCAAAGTTATAAACCTCACCGTTATAGCAAATCACGTAACGACCATCTGGGGTCGCCATTGGCTGACTTGCAGCATCGGAAAGATCAAGAATGCTCAAACGAACATGCCCGAGCCAAACCTGACCATCTGCGTATTGTCCTTGCATATCCGGACCACGGTGACGGATACTATCCAGAGCCAGAAGCTTTTTCTCAGAAGTAAGTACAAGTCCATTACCCGGGCGAACCGCCAGCCCAGTTATACCACACATACGTGTGAACCTATCCAACCCATAAATATTTCATTTAAATTCATAGTTTTAAAAACCATTTTTAATAACTTAATCATTACATTCCCTCATCTATCGATACGAAAGAACTTCGCATGGTAGTGAAGCTAGACTGTTCTCTTCTATGATATGAACTTACTTCTAAATACTTGCGATTCCTTTGCAATTGACTTGAAATCTGGCTCGATATCTGGCGCAAATGATTCTTTAAAGAATGCGATGTAATCCTGACTGAGCGACGTAAGAAAAGTGTCACCTGAGAAGAGGCGATCTTGTACCTTATTAATAGCCTTGAGTCGCTCCTGCTTATTCATCGTTTGATATTCAAAAAAGTCGATCACACAATCTTTCTGGATAAAATTCTTCCATTTTGGCGCCGCCTTGAGGATAGGGGGTGTCCTTGCATTTAACGCTTCTAGCGCTGACCCCTGGAAATAGCCCTCTTCATCATTGTTTTCAATACAAAGTGCTGCCATATATTTGGCAGATAGGTTGCTTGCGTCATCCACAAAATTATCCACCTTTGATACTCTTTGCACGGGTCTGTGAAAGGACCCATAAATATCTATTTCCGAGTATAACTGTTGATATGTGTTTTGCATTTCTGCGATCTTGGTAACGTTGGAGCTAATAAAGCACACTTTATCTATGAGGCCAGTATCACCTTTGTCGCCATAGTTGTATGTTTTATTTTCATTTTTGCATACTGCATCGAAGAAATAGGGGTAGTAGACCGAATTTGGCTGGCAGAAGTGCGAGAAAATGGCCTTGGCGAAATTGAACGGCCGCCAGTATCTCTTCGACCACAACTGACCCTCGAAGCAAGCAAAAATGAGCTTTTCTCTGTTCGATATGAGTTCCTTCATTAGTATTAGACTTTGCTTCTTTGTAAGGCTGTCGAAAAACACCTTGTAGTCCCAGAGCCATTTGTTATTCTGAAGGTGCTGAATCAGAAAAATATCAGATTTTTGATCATCGACTGAGCTATAAATTATCATATTTTCCTTATATTTGAGCTTTGTGAACCCCACCATTATTAACACTAACAAAATAGCAATTGTCGCGGCGAAACACAGCTAATCTCTTAATAAAGGGTGTAGATTATTATACATTGAAAATTAGTTTCTGGTATTTTTTGGCAACAACATCCTGCCTGAAGGGATCAAACACACGATTGGGAATCACAGTCACAGTAGATTTCTCAATCAACGTCTTTTTCATCGCCTCAGCCAGAGCCACATGATCGCCGACAGGTACAAGTCGCCCCCAAGCACCATCTTCGAGTATCTCTCGCGGCCCACTTTCACAGTTTGTCGAAACGACTGGTGCGCCGCATGCCATGGCTTCAATCAATACCATCGATAAACCTTCATGTGCTGAGGAGACAACGAATAGATCGCAAGCCACCATGTAAGGATAACAGTTGTCGACGAAGCCTGGAAGAAGGATGACGTCTTGCAGCCCAAGATCGAGGACAAGAGTTTCGAGTTCTGGACGCAACTCTCCCTCACCTAGGATTATCATACGGGAGGGCAAGTGCTTTACGAATATCGAAAATGCACGTATTAGGGTTGCAAAATCTTTCGCGGAGGTCAGTCGACCAACGGACACGATATTGGGGATATCTTCAGCGAGCAGTGACTGGTCTTCAACAGACGCAGTCTTTAACTGATCGAAGCGATCATTGAGTACTGGCAAATAAAAGACTTGGACACGCTCTCTCGGAATCTTTATGAGTTGTGCAACCTCGTTTGCGACACCTGTTGATATAGCAACGATTTCATCAGCATATCGATAGGCGAACTTTAGAATCTGGAATAAAGCTTGAGTATTAAAACCAGCCAATCTTCGGTCGTTAGTAGCATTATACGCGAGCGACAAATGCGAGTTAATTGTAATAATCAAACGGGTCGGGACGCGAGACAAAAACTTTACCAGGATAGCAATCACATTGGCACCATCATGCGCAGAAATAAGGCCTGCAGGCCTCTCTTTCTGCAAATAGCGAAAGAGCTTCCAGATGCTGTTCCGAGTGCGATTGCTCGCGAGATTGACGACTCGGATTTTATCCGAGACCTGGCTCATGAAACCGCCCTCAGCCTGCATCAGCACTAGATCGACTCTAAGGCCTCTAGCTGCAAGCCCTTCAGCAATCTGAAGCATCGCAAGTTCAGCTCCACCGATATGGAGATTGGGAACTAAAATAGAGATGTCCGTCTTTCGGATCATGGCAAAATTTCAACATTCGGGCGACAATATGGATGACAGGAGTTCGAGGACACCTTCAACATTAGTTGCCTTCAAGCCTTTTTAGAGCCTCGTCGAGGTTTTTGGCACTCTCGATACCGATCCAGAACTCCTTAATCTGATATGTTGGAACGGTATTTCCGGTGGCGAGATACAATTTGATGAGATCCGGCATGGTGAAGAACGTATCTGTTGGAATTCTGTTGATTGCTCTGCCCCGCACAACATAAATCCCGGCACTCACGTGAAACCGACGCACAGGTTTTTCTATGATCTGCAAAATCTTACCGTCATCGATCTCCAATACGCCAAAAGCGGACTGCTCCATCTTTTCGATACAACCAACAATTATGTCTTCTCCGGAATTTTCAGCGAAACGAAGCATTTTAGTAAAATCTACCTCTGTATAGATGTCTCCGTTGATCAGAAAGACGTATTCATCGTCGGAGATTTCATGCTTCATGAGTGAGAGAGGGCCCGCAGTCCCCAGCGGCTTATCCTCATGGAAGTATTTTACACCAACACCTATGCCGCTGCCATCGCCAAAGTAGGCTCGCACGAGTTCGGCCTTATAACCGGTAGATAGCAGAAAATCTTTAATACCAGCCGACTTGAATCTATTGATTAAATGCAGTAGGATCGGGTGCTCACCGATCGGTAATAACGGTTTGGGTATCACAAACGAGAATGGTCTCATTCGGGTGCCCTTCCCACCAGCAAGAATGATGGCCTTACAAGGCATAGCTTACTCCTGATTTTATGATTTTCTTATAATGACTAACCGTTTTGGTGAGACCATCTTCAAGGCTGTATCGAGTTTTCCACCCCGTTAGCGATTTCAGTCGCTCATTACTTGCAATTAGAACCTTTCGCTCGTTGGGGCGTATCTTATCCGGTTCCACAATGATCGAGCCACGATAATGAAGAAGCGCAGAGAGAGTTGAAACGAGCTCCTCAACTGAATGTCCGATTCCAGTACTTACATTAAATATGTCACCTGAAGATGCGGGCGCAAGAAGAAGTTTTATGAACCCTTCTACGACATCATCAATAAAAACGAAGTCACGAACAATCTTGGTGTTGCCGAGCACAATCTGCGCATTTTCTGAAATATTTCCAGCCATCTGTCCGATAATTGACGGAACTAGGGCTTCTTGGGTCTGCCCTGGACCATAGACATTCGACAGTCGCGCAATTATAACAGGAAGGCCATATTCAGCAGCATAAGCACGTCCCAGGTTTTCGATATTCTTCTTGCTTGCCGCGTAAATCGAGCCCACGAAATCTGGATCGGACTCCGACACTTCACCTTCGCCACCATAAACTCCGACAGACGAGACCAGCAATATCTTTTGTGGAGGGCGCTCCATTAATCTAGCAGCTTCGAGAAGCAAAATTGCCATCCGAAACTCGGCTTCCAATGTTTCTAACGGATGCTTTGCTGCCAGTCCAAGACTCTTCTGACCGGCAAGATGGACTATGAAATCAGCACCTTTAGGGAGAAGTTGCTCTCCAGCAAATTTAGTCCTATCAAGCTCGGTAACTTGCGCATGCTGGCGCTTAGCAATCTCCACCAAACGACTACCAATGAAACCACGTCCGCCAGAAATGCAAACTGAACATCCGCCTATATTGTGGTTCTTGTCATCAGACATTGTAGATATCCCGGTAGAGCGCCTGATTATCTTTTACCCAACGAATGGTTTCTAGAAGACCTTCGGACAAAGTATATGCTGGCGTCCAGTCAGTCGCCTGACTCAGCTTCTTGTTGTCGCACCGTAGGCGATCAACCTCACTTTTCGTTGGTCTGATACGTTCTCCATCGGTCATGACACGGATATCCACATTCATCAGGTGGGCAATCAGAGTGACAAGATCGGCAATCGAAATCTCTTCATTCATACCTATATTCACGTATTCGCCATTAAATGAAGGTTCGTGAAAAATCTTCAAGAATCCAGATACGGTGTCGCTGACAAACGTCAGGTCCCGAGTAGGTTTCATATTTCCGAGCGAAATATCGCGCTTCCCAGCCAGAATCTGAATGATGATGCTCGGGATGATTGCACGGGCCGACTGCCGTGGGCCAAATATGTTGAATGGCCGTGCGACCTTAACCGGCGTATTAAAGGATCTGTAGTAGCTGATTGCCAGGTTATCAGCAGAAATTTTCGAAGCAGAATACGGTGACTGCCCTACCATCGGATGAAGTTCATCGATAGGTGCGTACTGAGCAGAACCATAGGTTTCGCTGGTCGAGGTGACAATAACGTTCTGAGTATCGAGGTCCCTGGCTGCCTGAAGTATGTTGTAGGTGCCTTCGACATTCGTGCGAATGTAGGCCAAAGGAGACACGTAAGAGTATGGGATTCCAATCAGAGCTGCGAGATGAAAGACGCCATCGACGCCTAACATAGCGGAGCGCACTGAATCGAAGTCCCGAATGTCACCAGAAACTACTTCGATCTCGCCCCGGCTATCCAGTGTATCGAGCCACCCAGCGCTGTTCATGGAGTTGTAATGGACAAAGGCTCGCACTTCATACCCCTGTGCGAGACAAGCCTGCACAAGATGAGACCCCACGAATCCCGCCGAACCAGTGATCAGAATCTTCATGCTTTTCTACCCAATTTGTTTATAAATAAATTAATCATGTGGTAATAAATTTTGATCCAAATATATTGTAGCTAGATGGATAATTCATATCGACATAAATCTTTCATAACCATATGCCCAAAAACAATCTGAAGATCCTCACAAATCTGCATATCAAAAGATCTGATCCACACACATTTATCAGAAACTTTTTTCAATTTTCCACCATCATATCCAACAATAGCCAATGTATTCACCCCAATAGTATTTGCAACTTCTGTTGCTCTTACAACATTCTCTGAATTACCACTTCCACTTAATGTAATTAGCAAATCATCTGGCTCCAATAAATTTTTAACTTGCTCAGAAAATATATCATCATACGATAAATCATTTGCATACGCTGTAATTAAGCCTGTATTGTCAGATAAGCAAATACCATTAAATTTTATATTTGTATGAATATAGACCATTTTATTCCAATCAGTAATATAGTGTGATGCAGCATTAGCACTACCACCATTGCCACAAACAGCCACCCTATTACCTTTTTGTATTGTATTTTTGATCATATTAATGGCATTTTCTATCTCCTCAACATCTAAATTACTAAGAACTAGATTGTGTTGATCGATATAATTTTTTACTGAGTATTCCATAATCTCCTTGTGTTAGCTGGTTGGTAATAGACTATTTGGCTGCCCATTTTATCAAAAGAGATAGGCAACTCTTTTAACTCTTTTAAAGCTTTTTTAATAGAATTATGCTTTTCTTTTGGAGCAAAAAACATTAAAAACCCCCCATTACCTGCACCAAGTATCTTTCCTCCTTCGGCTCCAGATTTCATTCCAGATCTATACCAACCCTCAATTTGAGGGTTGGTTATTCCCGATACCAGTTGTGTTTTCAGCCTCCAATTTCTATCTAATAACGGACCAAATGAATCAATATCTCCCGACTCTAAAATCTGTTTTAAGTCATATGCAGATTTTACCATTTCTTTCATAAGGATTTGTTTTTCCTTAAGGGCCATATTGTTTGACTGCTCTTTTAATAATGCAGATGCACTTCGTGTTTGCCCGGTATAGAAAACAATAATTGATTCTTCTATTTTATTTATAGTCTCAGATTTGCAAATAACTGGTTCAACAGAAACTGACTCATCTGGATTAAACTTTATTAGATTTAAACCTCCAAACGCAGCTGCATATTGGTCTTGCTTGCCAATTGGTTCCCCACATAAATCTATCTCTATGTGACTAGCCAAAGCTCCTAATTCAGATTTAGAAATATATCTTTCTTGATATGCATGCAATGCATGTAATAAGCCAACCGTGTAAGAACTTGAAGAGCCTAGCCCAGATCCCTTAGAAGGAATATCAGCCATCGAAGCAATCTCAATCCCCCCATTAATATTTAAAAAATTTAAAGTATTACGAACAATAGGGTGTTTTAGTTGACTGACACTTTCCACATCTTCTGTAATTGAATAACTTAAACGTATGTCTCCATCAAACTTTTTATTCACACTAATATACATATATTTGTCTATTGAAGTTGACAGTACCGCGCCTCCTTCAAGCCGATAATAAGATGAGAGATCACTTCCTCCTCCAGCAAAGCTCATTCTCATCGGGGTTCTACTAACAATCATATTTTATTTCCTGCATTATTAAGTGCACTGCACCATTTAAATCTTCTGCAATAAAGTCTGGCTCTACCTTAAAGTTTTCATCCTTGCCTGCATGTCCTGTCTGAACTAAGACACTCCTCATTCCTGCATTTTTTGCAGCAAATATGTCTCTAGTACTATCACCTATAACCCAAGATTTTTGCAAATTAACATTCAGATCTTTTTTCGCCTGCATAATCATTCCAGTTTTTGGCTTTCTGCAATCACAATTAAACTTTAAAGCTTCCACCTCTCCTTTAAAACCAATATCTGTATGATGAGGGCAATAATACAATCTATCGAGATAAGCGCCCTCCCTACCAAGCAGTGTGTCCATTTTATTATGAATTAATTGTAAGTCAGCCTCCTTTAATTCGCCTCTAGCGATTACTGGTTGATTTGTTACAACAATAGCCAGGATACCAGCCGCATTGATTTGACGAATTGCACCACCTACACCATTAATAAGTTCAAAATCCTCAAGACTAGATAAATGTTCTACTTCTTTATTAATAGTACCATCTCTATCCAAAAATATTGCAATTTTAGGTGTTTTATTTCTTAATAAAACAACTTTACCAAAATTAATATCACTTTTTACTTTAGCTAAACGTTGAGGAGTGCCCATATCTTTAATATATTCTGTAGATATGTATCCATATAATTTCCTTTTCAATTCAATCATCAAAGGAAATAAATCTTTTGCAATATCAGGCCTACCTGGAATAAAGTTAATTTCTTTAATTGACTTTTTATTGAATATATAAACAGCAGCATTAACTAGGTTTTGACGCCACTGAGCATCATGTGGGTATGGATGTATTTTTTGCACCTGGAAGCTTGAATCTACTTCTACCAGATCTGAATCATGCGGGTGATCATTAGGATGTAAAAAGATAGAAACATCGCCCAGTTTCTTTTGATGAAATGTCCAAAAAGATGCCAAATCAATATCAAAGAAAGTGTCACCATAAAGCACTAAAAACTGCTCACTCAACTTTGGTAAAGCATCCATCAAAGCGCCAGCAGTTCCTCTTGGAACATCTTCTACAATATATTCAATAGAAGCGCTAAATTCACTACCATCGCCAAAATAATCCTGAATTGCGCCCCACTTATAAGACACTAACAATTTAATATCAGTGAAGCCATGCTTCACGCACTGTTCAATTAAATGTTGTAATAATGGTTTAGTAAGAATAGTCACCATAGACTTCGGCAAATCGCCAGAGATATCTTTGAGGCGCATACCATTACCTCCCGCAAGAATAACTACTTGGCGCATATTTTTTTCAGTCCCTAACCTTTTATTAAACGAGAACAGACTAACATCCATATTTTTTTGATAAAGTTATAAACGATATTAAAGCTGAGCTAAAACGAAGCCATAACAATCTCTTCGCAACAAAATTACTCACGACTATCCATTATCCAAGGATTTTTGACAAGCCAATCAACTGTCTGACGCACAGAATTTTCAATATTATTTTTTGGATGCCATCCCTCAGATTGCATCTTAGCAACATCCAAAAAAACAAAAGGATTATCTCCAATCCAACCTTGTCTGCCTCCAGTGAATTCTATTTTGGCAGCTAACCCCATTTGATCAATAATTATTTTTGCTGAATCTGAGACTTGAATGTAATCGGGATTACCTAAGTGATAAACTTGATAATTATGCTGAGTATTAATCGCTGTTCGCTTTTTCTCAGCGACGAGAAAAATTGCATCTAAACAATCATCTATATGCATATAGCTTTTTTTTTGTAAACCATCCCCAAGTACTGTCAATTTATCAGGATTTGATATTAACTGCTTCACAAAATCGAAGACATGTCCGTGTGGATAGCGAGGACCAAGAAGGGAAACAAATCTAAAAACATAACCTTCAAAGCCATACCCCTCACAGTAGGATGAAATCATTCCCTCACATGCCATTTTAGAAGCGCCATATAAAGAAGTCTGAACTGGTATTGAACATTTCTCAGGAGTAGGAAACAAATCGGGCTCGCCCAGAGCCGCAGCAGAAGAAGCAAATACAATACGTTTAGCGCTATTCTTTCTCATCGCCTCAAGCAAATTAAAGGTCGCTAACGTATTCTGCTCAATATCCATACGCGGATTTGTAAATCCGAAGCGGATATCTGCATTTGCAGCCATATGATATACGACATCAATATCTTTTAGAGATTTTTCTATCAGATCAGAATTCAATAAGTCTCCATTAATTAATGTGAACTTATCATTCTCCTTTGATGTTGATAAAAACTTTAAGTTACCAGTAGAAAAATTATCAAAAACAGTTACATAATGCCCCATACTTAAGAGCTTTTCCGTTATGTGACTTCCAATAAAACCTGCACCGCCAGTAACTAAATATCTTTCCATTCTCATCATCCTCTATAAAATTCAACTTTCTCAACGAAACTCGATTACATCAGCAAACTCAGTTTTTTAGATATAAGAGTTTTTTTTAATTTATTTTATTCTTTTTAACCACCCAGAAAACTTCTTAAAACACCACTTTAAGCTGAGAGAGGTCACGTAATAGTAGGAAAACAAGGTCTCTAACCACCACCGTATCCCAGATAATTTAAACATCTTGAACCCGAAATAGGTTCGGAAGATAGCAACCTTGAATGACTGATTCAGCGCACGTACATTGCTGATATTACCACCATGCGAATAACGATAGCGTATAAGTGGCTCTTCCAAAATGAAGAACCGCACACCCGCAGTATACCAACGATAAAGCCATGCAAAGTCAGCTGCATATTCATTCTGCCAACGCCACAAACCATGCGCAGCCGCTACTGATTTACGGAACATCAGGCTCGGATTCCTAGCTGGCGGCGAAGCACTACGGATATTTTTTTCCACCGTGGTCAAAACTATGCGTTCCATGGAATCATTAAACTCCACACAGTTGCAGCCAACCACCCCAATATCTGGATGGCTCAGAAGATAATCAAGCTGCTTCTCGATACGGCTAGGCATCGACATATCGTCCGCATCATTTATGGCAATGAAGTCTCCAGAACAATTTAGAAAACCAAGGTTATAGGTAATTGATGGATATTGCTCATAGCTTTCTGTATAAACCAGCTTGATACGATCATCGCGCCTAGCATATTCTTCCAAAAGCACGCGCGAGTTGTCACTGGAAAAGGCATCGACAACAACAATCTCGATATGGCGATAGGTTTGCTCTATCAGCGAATCAAGGCAATCCTTCAAATATCGCTCGTTGTTGAAGTTGTTGACGACGATGGAAACTAAGGGTGTGATCATGTCGTCAATTTAGATAGGTAATCTGTCTGGTTAAAAAAAAATTAGGTAAAAGCTTCATCAAACACCCCTATTTCAAGCTGCGAATCCTTTCTGCATTCAATTACTGGTCCAATATTAGAATAAAAACTTTTGCAGTCTCCCGCTCGAAGAGCAACCCGTTCACCGGCGTAGACCACCTGTAGCTCACCATGATTAACTCTGATTGAAACCTGAGGTGCTTGACCAATGCGGCCGTTATGGCTAAAGTAGTTGCAGTCATAAACCTCACCCGCTTGAAGCTTCACTGAGAAAGTAAGTCCATTTCCTATTTCAGGATTAGATACCTGCGCATCAAATGGATAGCCACCCTTCTTAATAAGACTCTCTCCATAAGAACCATTGTCATCATCGTAGTTTGCAAAGAGTTCTCTTATAAGAACACCAACCTTCCATGGTTTTCCCAAAGGGAAGGCTTCGTACCAAGTTTTTTCCATGTTATGCGGCGAGGCAGGCGGTGATGCACATAGTCTAGTTCCTATAGTAGAAAATAAATTATTGATGCGATCAAAAACTTTTCTATATCCAGGATATGGAAAAAGTCTGATAATCACCCTAGTAAGTATAGGAAAGTAAAGTTTATATTTTTTATTTTCCAGCTGAAGAAACACTTTCAAATATTCAACTGAAGAAATACTAATATTTGAGTAGGTAAAATATCCTGGTGATATTTTGCCTATCATTTTCCGACTTTGCTCATTCAGAGAAAATTCAATAATATCAGTATGTCGTTTTGGATTAAGCGGTAACAAATTTCTCACATCCAATTGAGAGGCCTGAAAGAAGGAATAACTCAAATGGTCCAACTGGTTTTCATCAAACTCTTTAAGAACTAGCCCCAGGCGCTGGTGATCTGCTACCAACTTATGATCTTCACAATACAAAAATACTGAGCGCGAAGCCACCTGTGCAAGCATATCAAGCGATGCAGCGACCCAGTCCGATTCCTGCAGCTCCTGATAAAACCGCGCATGACTTGCAAACAAAACCTTCGCATAAGCAACACTCTCATCTCCCAGGACACCACGAATCTTGATGTGGTACTCATCAAAAAGGCCCTCCATATCCGCAAGCGTGACTTTGAATCTGTCGAGCCTATCGTGATGATCTATTTTTATGTTGATAAATAAGGCTGGCATTTTTAAAATTCCTACAGGCTATCAGCCGAGTAGACAGCCGTCATACTATAGCTTTCGCACGCTTGGATTATTATCACCTTGCTAAGCACCTTAGCCCTTTTCAGATAGACTATTTCCCTCCAAACACCAAGTTTGACATCGGACATTGAGACGGTTTTTTCAGCCCACAGATTCCAGACAGCCTTAATGAGACTACTCGATTTTTCGACTAAAATTCGGTGATTGAGTTCCTGAGACCTATCCATAGTATTTTTTCAATTCGAACTACCCTTTAAATGCCCTGATTGTAAGGATTTTGCCATCCTCTGTAAACTCTAAAATATCAACAACTCTTAATGGCTCACCATGATCAACTATGATACTCAATTCGGCGATCACTGCTTTCCCATCGCTGAATATATTTACAGGATTAACGATTATTGTTTCTACAGTATTAAAGATTTTTGAATTGGCCAAAATCACAGCCTCAACTCCTTCTGCGGAAATATCCCAGTCCCTCAGCGACACATCAGATGCAAACATCTTACTCAATGAGTTAACATCCTTCCGCGCAAAAGCTTGAAAATAACGAAGTGCAATATCTCTAAACATATTTAAAGAATAAACCGTATTGTTAGATTAATTTTTTGATCTGAGCTAATAATTCCATAAAAATAAGTAACTTTTCTTCACCTTCAAGGTACTTCAAGTCGCTCTTTTTGTCTACTACTTTATGTTTCCTCATGGCTAACTTCATTTTTTTTTCTCTTCATTACTCTTAATCAAGCCCCATTCCCATTTTATAAGATTTGGAGACGTCTGTACTATATTGTTGGTGATTAAAAATATGATGAACGTACATTTTTTCATTCCACGCATGTGGTAAGTGCCTGTAATGAGAAACTTGTTCTTTTTTGTATATCTTTGTATCAGATTCGTTATTGAATTCATGAATAGCTCTTAAAACGCCTGTTCCAGAGTTGGCGCTTAGAATTTCATAAGATCCGACATCATCCATATAACACTCAACTCTAGGCATGAAAAAATCGTAAGTATTATTAAAAATATTAAAGGCAGATTTCGTAGAGGAATAGTAATCAAGATCAAAAGCTATGAATCCAATTGGAGGAGGGCTATAGTTTTTGAAAAAGTTAGTTGTGGTTTCTGCCACATCACCAATAATAAGCTCACTCCGATTTAGTTTAGCTCGAAGAGTAACAAGATCCATAGGGAAACCACCCGATGACCAAAAATATAATTGATCCCTATAGTCTGATGATGTAGGAAGTCCTGAGCTAGTATCAAAACCAAAGAGTTCAAAGACTACCCCAGTTTCATTTTCAATCTCTTTTGCTAGATCTTGCATAGCAAGCATGCCGTTTCCACCTGCAACACCAAATTCAATAGCGCTGATCCGTTTTAATCCAAGTTCTTTTGCTTGAATAGCAGCATTAAGCATTCCATAAGCGTAGGGTGGATAAGGTAACGCATCCAAACTTAGCCTCAACCTAAACCCTCCTAATTTAAATTTTCGCATTAACAAAATTGGTAAGTGAAGTCTAATTGGCAGGGGTGACACCATCAACTGCTTTATTATGTACTTGATTGACTTTATATTCATTAATTTTTCCTTGAGAGTACTTCTCGTTAAGTTTTCTTAAAAAAAGATGTTTCTAAAAAGTATATTCTTCTTTGATGAATATAGAAAATAACAAGACGGATATATTCAACAACTTTTGACTCTTTGAGTTTTTTTTAGTTTCATTCGTTTTCTTCTAATTCCTGATTTAACATTGACTTGCCTAATGCAAAAAGGAGTAGGCTATAAGGGTTGTGGTGCAATGCAGCTATGTTGAGGTAGATCAGCGCCGTCAGAACCCAGACTTTCTTCCTATCATAACCCTCTGCTTGAAGCCAAGAGCCGAAATGCCGCTCGCACTCGACCAAGATCTGTTTGCGATGAAAGTCATAAGAAATCTCATCCAGCTGCCATTCAACCTTATAGAAATTACCTGCAATTAGTTCATGGCTTATAATCAAGCCATGAAGCAATTTGGCAAGATCATAGTAGACATCTCCTGTCGATAGATTTCCACCAAAATCTTGCCTCCAATCCAGAAAAGTGAAGCGTTTATCAGTTGCATTCCACAGCATGTTCTCAAAATGAAAGTCGCCGTGGAAACGGCCGGGCAGTCCATCTGCAAGCCAGTTCCAGTCCAGCTTATTCAAAAGCGTATCAAGTCTGGGCATAGCCTTATCGTTGATTGATTCGGAACCGTCCTGCTTGGAGAAATTCTTATAAAACAGCTCAACCCGCTCAAAAGTCTTATCGCGATAGAAGCTCAGACAGGTTTTCTTGAACTCACTCGCTTCACTCGTACTCAAAGCCTGTTGAATCCAGAATGATTTACTGTACTCTAGTAGTCGTTCAAAAAGGGGTAGCGTGACCGATTCAGATACAACTTTTCCATCGACCTTTGGGTATCGGTACATGTTGGATCTAACACCTGTCACATCTGGCACAAAGCCTTGTAATTCTTTAACGCGCTTGACCCGATTTGCAATAAACTTCCGATCATCCGAAAATTTAATCACCTGATCATTTACAAACCAAATCGCTTCATTAGCTTTTTCTAGAATGTTGGGGGCATCAGTCTCACGATACGCATCCCTGGCTCTGGCCAACGCTGTGGGATTGCCGGTATCAAACCATGTGAATTCGTGTGCTGTGATGTTGCTAGGAAGTAAAGCACGTAATCCATGGACTTCGCCAGTTTGAATAGACTCTTCACCACCTTGTCCCATGGATTCCCAGAAGATCTTATAGTCATGAATCCCAGTGAGTCCAATATAGGCTTTGTTAGTGTCAAATTTTCCTATGCCTTTTTCACAAATTGAAGTCACACGCTTACCATCAACTAATAGGGTACGGTAGGTTTGCAAGTCGGCGGCTTCGGAGTAAGCCATCCAGTTCTCATCTGGTGCAGGAATAGCTTCTTTGACCAAGGTATCACAAGAAATGAAGATGAAAGGCTGCTGCAGGAATTCTTTGCAGGCCAGTAAACTCAAACCCAAACCAGAACCAGGACCTTCGAATGGCTGCACATCAGCAAAGAAGAACTTCTGATCAGGATAAGCGAGTTCGAGAAACTCATGCATCAATTTCGCTTTGTGCCCCAGAGCAAAGACGAATTCTGTATCGCTAGGAAACTGCTCAATAAGATGACACAGCGTGGGGCGGTTGGCAATACTTACCAGCGACTTATTAATGAACCTGGTTAGGTTACCAAGCCTGGAGCCAGTACCTGCAGTAGGAACACAGACTCTATAACTCATTATTTTACTCTTTCGTAGTCGTCAGACAAGCGCACAACATCATCCATTTCTGGCGTGCTAGCCTCCAAATAAACACTATCTTCAACGCCTTCCATGCGATGAACTGTGCCAGGAGAAATAGTAATTGAATCACTAGATGTATAGATTTTTCCTGTTAAATTATCCTGATCTGGTCCTGAAATTATTTTTAATTGTCCACTTAAGACATAGATTGTTTCTTTTTTATGATTATGAAGTTGAAGGCTGCAGCGATGCCCCTTCCACATGGTCAACTTTTTCATCATATACTTATCATTAATTTCTATAATCTCTTCCCGACCCCATGGTTTTTCAATTACTTTCATAGCTCTCCTAAATTTTATTTACTTTTTCTTCCGGAAAATATTGAAAAAATTTATCATAAAATAACTTTGAATACTGCATCATTTGCCACTTACTATTAAATCCATATTTCTTCTTAATCCATTTTAAGCCTTCGTCTATATAAAGTTTTATATTTTCTTTATATGTATCAGTTTTTATTAATTGACTCTTATCTAACAGATATGACTCATCCTCTTCTGAAAAGACCTTAGTTGTGATTGCTGCAGCCCAATCGTTAGCATAACTCTTAGCAATGATCTCACTTTCTGATAAGTAGCCCCTGAAATTATCACCATCAAATAAAAAATCCATATATGATGGATTATCTTTATGTATTAGTTGTTCTAGCATTTCTTTTCGTAAAAAATAAGCATTATTATGAATAAACCAAAAATATTTCATCGAATTCATTCCAATCAAATCTTTTTCTCCCCAATTGTTAGAACATGGAGAAACAATACCTAATCTTTGATTTTTAACCATTAACTCTTGAAGAGTTGAAACAGTGCGCTGATTAGTAGGAAATTTCGTATCATTCGTTATTAGAAAAAAAGAATCATATTCTTCCCATTTTTTACTTTTCCATAGCTGAAGTAGTCCATAATTCATCCCTCTTGAATAACGCATGCCATTTTTTACTACTTCTTTAGTGTCCACATGCCATGTACAATATTTTGATAGGTTGTTCTTATCTGAGCCAGCCTCAACAACGAAAATATCTGTGTAATCATTATCAAATTTCATTAAATGCTCTACCAAAATATTAGTCTCTTTTGGTAAATTTCTATTTAGAATTATAGTTGCTGTTTTCTTCATAGCGTTTATGTCCTATGTCAGATTAAAAGCTCTTACGTATCGATAGATACTCTCTTTCACCTTATTTTTTAAATAATCATCCAACCCCTTGATTCTATTTCTAGCTTCTGCCTTGAGTGCAATACATTCATCAGATGCGAAAACATAATGACCAGCAATGATAGATTTATCTTTATTGCTTGCATTTGTATCATTCAACATCCATTTTGTCCATTTTTTAGAATCATACGCTATACGTAGGAATTCATTTAGAAGGTCATTTTGGTTATTTCTCTCAAGTATATTGACAAATGCTCTTGTTTCAACAACACCAAATTCAGGCGCTACATTAGCTGCATGTATCCCCAATCGAGGCTGCCATCTCAACGACTCCGTTGAAAGGTAGTCAGTATTATGCTCTTTCATAAAAATTCCATATTTATTACAAAGATTAATCATCTTTGGAATCTGAATTTCTGGAGGAAGCTCATTTTTAACTCGTATTGGCGAATCAAATGAACCTACATTTTTAGTTTCCATAACTCTTGTTCCTGCTTGGATAACAACAAATGATGGAAATGACATTTTGTTACTCTTACAGAATTTACGCATACTTTCAAGTGTGTATTCCAATTCTCCTTGTGAATTGTTACTGCCACTCTGCTCCTCTGTGCCAATTTCAAAAATAATATCTTGATTTTTTTGTTTTGCATATGACCAACAAAAATCATACAACTCATAAACTCTTTCTAGAATTTGATCCGTATCAGGTTGAGCGTGGATATCCACACTTGGGTCAATATGTAACATATGAAAACCAGCATCTATATCGGCTTTATATGAATCTTTTGCTGATTTCATTGCATCTTTTAAGTTCATATTTTGACTTTTTTCAAGCTCATTTTGCCACGGCCCTCCATGATCTCGGGCTAGAATAATATTTTTATTTATATCTCTCTCAATTACATAGTTCGCAAACTGTTCTGTTGTCCAGTTTTCTACATATCCACCGCCAAATTGTTCTGAATCAATCTGCCTTCTACTGGCTATTAACATTAATGGCGTTTTGTATTGCTCTGCTAATTCAACTGTGGCCTCTACACAATTCTTACTCATAGGACCAACACCAAGAAGGGTGCAGTTTTTATCTTGCCTGTAATTTTCTATGCGTTGTTGGAGTTTCATACCGTCCATTCTCCTAAATCTAGCTGGTCAGCTGGCAATCTATCAGGTTCATAAGGAGTGAAAAACTTTTGCATAATATGAAGACAGGCCTCAGCCACTGCTCTATCACCACCAAATCGTTCTGTTACATAATTTGCATGCGCCTTAGCAGTTTTATCAGAATTTGCAGGAGCGATAGAGTATCCAACCTCTTTCATTACATAATGATCAAAAATACCATCGCCGATATAGATGACAGTTTTTGGATCATAGTGTTTTTTTATCCAATCAATACGACGGATAGTGCTAACTAAATCCAGAGGAAAGCCCATATCATCTTCTATACGCTTTTTGCTTATAGAAAACCCTTTTTTATCACCTGTAACAAATCGAATTTCCATATAAGGACTTAATAATGCAAGACCATCATTATCATCAGGACCAAATATCTTCATGGTTTTGCCATCGGCAGTGTAAAGGAATTGCCCTGTGGTCATTACTCCATCTACATCCAATATTAAACAGGTTGGTTTAATTTTTTTTTCTATCATAAAGTTTCCTTAAATAGATCTTTAAAGGGTTTCTATTTCTGACCTTTTAAATTGTAAGAATTATACTGATAAATAGCTTTTTTTTATAGCTTCTTAGCCATGCTACGGAAGCTGGGACTGTATTCAAGTAGCTGTTCGTAAGTGCCTTGTGCCACTACTCGACCCTTCTCCAGTTCCACAATAATATCGCAGTGCTTAACGGTCGTTAGACGGTGGGCGATGATGAGGATGGTGAGGTCACTATTAAGACCATCAATAGAATCTATCACCAACTTTTCTGTGGCGTTGTCAAGGGCACTGGTGGCTTCATCAAAAACCAGCACGCTAGCCTGCTTGTAAAGAGCACGGGCGATGCCAATCCGTTGACGTTGACCGCCGGAGAGACGGATACCATCCTCTCCCACATAGGCTTGGTAGCCCTCTGGGCTACTTTCAATATAATCTGCAATCTGCGCTTGACGGGCCACCTGCTGAACCCGATTCATATCAATGTTGTCGAGTAGTACTCCAAAGGCAATGTTTTCAGCCAGAGTAGCGTCGGCTAGATAGATACTCTGTGGCACGTGGGCAATGGTTTGCTGCCAGGCTCTTACAAGATTACTTCTAATAGGTTGACCATCCACCAGAAGTTCGCCTTCAGTTGGTACCAGTAATCCCATTAACAGGTCAAGTGTAGTAGTCTTACCGCTACCGGTGCTGCCGACGAAACCTACTCTCGAACCCTTAGCAATTTCTAAGCTTAAGCCATCCAAAACCCAGGGATCGTTGATAGTGTAACGGAAGCGAACAGCGTCGAAGCTGATAGCATCCTGGAAGTGAAGTGGCGTGGGATCAGGTTGTCGTGTCTCCAAGGGTAGGGGCTGATCAAGTAGATCAATAATATCGGCTAGTGAGGCATAACTGCCCGCAATACTTGCCCAGGAACTATAAACCTGTTGCAGCGCCGGTAGAAGTCGTTGCGCACCAAGTGCTAACGCCCCTAGAATGGGTAGCGCTGAAGCGATGCCTCCATCTTGTAGGCTAAGGTTATAGGCCAAGGCTGCGATTAGCACCATACCCAACACCTCAATGACAAAGCGTGGGCTTGCATTAATAAAAGCGTTGTTACCCTGAGCCTTTCGCAATGGGATATCGGCCTGGCGATAGATGTAACTGTAAAATGGCTGTGCCCCATCCAGCAGTACATCACGAATTCCACCTAGGCCTTCTTGCTGGGCTTTAATAACTTGAGTTTGTTCATAGGCGATACGCTTACTATTTTGATTTAGCCGTTTGCGGGACATCCAGGTAATTAAAGCATAACTACCACCAAAACCGATAGCTGCCACCGAGGCCGTCATTGGATTAATGATAATCAGGGCGAGCATGATGGTTACCAGCAATACAGTTGAACTAACCAACATTACTAATGGTAGTAATACTCCAAATACTACGCCTTCGACCTTGATAGTGATGCCACTGATTACCTCACTGCTATTGCGGGCAACATGCACCCGATAGGGCTGATAAAGTGTGCTAGTATATACCTCAATACCAAGGTCTGCTCCACTTGCAAACGCTAGCCGAGTGCTGACCCACAATAAAAGGATGCGTATTGCTCCTGCTATCAGGGCTGCTAAAACAAACGCTACGGTTATGGGTAATACCAATTGACCAGCTGAGGTAATGCCCCAGGCCAGAATCACTTCCGATGCAATAGGGTGGCTGAACACAAGGTCAGGTGAAGTGAGTATGCCGATAAAGGGTATTACGGCGCCAAGGCTAACAATTTCCGCGAACGTGCTGACTAACATCAAGCACATTAATAACAAGAATTGACGCCGACGGTTCTGACTGAGGTGACGCCAGAGGCGTAGAAGTAAATTAATGGTATTGGTCATCATAGTTTCTGCCCTACATACCAAGGGATGGTCAGGGCAATACCCTCTTCCATACTGTACTTGGGGGAGTAATCCAGTAAGAGTTGAGCCTTACCGATGTCTGCCTTACTGTGACGTACGTCACCTGCGCGGAACTCTCGGTAAACGGGTTGGATAGTAGTACTTACACCTTGGGTAGTCAAGTTGCTACGCAGCATAGTAAACAAGGTATTAAGCGTGGTGCTATTTCCCACAGCTACGTTATAGACCTGATTCTTCGCACTTGAGTTAGTGGTGGTAGTAGCAAGCAGGTTGGCCTGTATGACATTAGCAATATAACAGAAGTCACGGCTGGTTTCGCCGTCACCATTGATGTATACCGACTCACCCTGCAGAAGGGCAGCCGTCCATTTAGGAACAACAGCAGCATAGGCACCATTGGGGTCCTGCCTGGGGCCAAATACATTGAAGTAGCGCAAGCCAATACTATTGAAGCCATAACAACGGGCAAACACGTCGGCATAAAGCTCATTGACGTATTTAGTAACTGCGTAGGGGCTGAGGGGCTTACCAATAACGTCTTCCATTTTAGGTAAGCTAGTATGGTCGCCGTAGGTGGAGCTACTGGCAGCGTAAGTGAAACTCTTAGCCTTGGCATCGCGCGCAGCAATTAGCATATTTAAAAAGCCGGTGATATTCGTCCCATTGGTAATGCTGGGGTCTTCCAAGCTTCGGGGAACACTGCCCAAGGCGGCTTGATGTAAGACATAGTCGACTTCTTGACTCACTGGGTTCTCATCTCCATCAGAGTGATGATGCACCATGGCACGGCGACAATCATCCAGCTCGCGGATGTCACCTTGGATAAAGTTAAAATTGATCCACTGTTCTGGGGTAACGAGGGTTTGTACTTCATCCAGATTATGCTGGTGCCCAGTGGCAAAGTTATCAATGCCAACTACCCTCTGATTAAGTTTGAGTAATGTTTCTAATAGGTTACTGCCAATAAAACCGGCTACGCCAGTAATGAGCCAGGTATGAGTCTCGGTAGCCAGACGAGTCTGAAGTTGATCAAATGTTGACATGGTTATGCTCAAAGGCGCCACAGGCATGCGCCTGCTGATGTAATGGTTTCGGGCAAATAGGCGGATTTGATGTCAATGAACACTCCACCAGGCTTCAACGGAGTCAACAGATTAGCAACGGTTTGATTAATGTACTCAGCATGTGGAACGGCAGCAACTATGGCATCAGCATTTTGGGGTAACTTGCTCCACTCGATGAGCATTATACCGTATTCATAAAGCGCCTGTTCAGGCTCTGCTAGGGGGTCATGCACATAGACTTCACAGCCAAACTCCTGAAGCTCCTTCACCACGTCAGCCATCTTGCTGTTGCGAAGGTCAGAGCAGTTTTCTTTGAAGGTCAAGCCTAGCACAATGACCTTGGCACCCTTAATGTTGGTACCATTACCAATCATTTGCTTGATGGTTTGATGCGCCACATAGGCAGCCATACTATCGTTGATGCGGCGTCCAGCGAGAATGACTTGCGGGTTATAGCCTAACATCTCAGCCTTATGCGTCAGGTAATAAGGGTCCACGCCGATGCAATGTCCGCCTACCAGTCCAGGGCGGAAGGGTAAAAAATTCCACTTAGTGCCAGCGGCCTCAAGCACTTCGAGCGTATCGATATCCATGCGCTTGAAAATGATGGCCAACTCGTTCATTAGTGCAATATTAAGGTCGCGCTGCGTATTCTCAATTACCTTGGCGGCTTCAGCCACCTTAATGCTACTAGCCTTATAAACCCCTGCAGTTATTATGCTTCCGTAAACCTCGGCTACCTTGTCAAGGGTGGCTGGTGTGTCACCCGACACCACTTTGACGATCTTAGTAACTGTTCGGTCTTTGTCACCAGGGTTGATGCGCTCTGGGCTGTAACCCACCCAGAAGTCCTGCTTCCACTTGAGACCAGAGTGCTTTTCCAAAATAGGGATACACACTTCTTCAGTCGCACCTGGGTAAACTGTGGACTCGTAAACTACAGTAGCACCTCGCTTCAAATTCTTGCCCACAGCTTCACTGCTATTTACCAAGGCCGTAAAGTCGGGCTGATGAGCGGCATCCACTGGGGTGGGTACAGCGATGATGATGAAGTCAGCCTCTTTTAATACCTCAGGGTTGGAATGGCACTGGAGGTGGATAGCAGCTTGCAGATCTAGTGAGCTGACTTCACCAGCGGGGTCGATGTTGAGGTTATAGGCAGAAACCTTTTCAGAGGACAGATCAAAGCCCAGAGTTGGCACTTTTTTTCCAAATTCTACGGCAAGGGGAAGGCCAACATAACCTAACCCAACTATTGAAATGGTGAATTTTTTATTAGGAAAACGGTTAATTGGAGACATGTTTAGGGGAATTCTTTTAAATTATGGTAATGGGTGCGTCCACCTGAAAAAGTAACTAGAGTTATTTGCATTTAAGATTCAAAGCTAAGAATTCAGTAAATATCATTTTTCAAATAGTTAATATTAATAAGTTTTAGTTTGAGATTATTAAAGATGATAATGATTCTTATCACTTTTTAGTAGGCAATTGTTCTACGTCAAGCTTTAGCTGACTGATCTCATCTTTTAGTAACTCAAACTCCTCTAACCTAGTTTTTAAAAATGAAGTAGTAAGCTTTGCCTTTTGTTCTATTCCTTTAGGGGTGAGAAGATACATATAGCCCAATTTATTTGAGCTGCGACTGAAGTTTGTTAATTTTACCCATCCCTTTGCAGTAAGTTTTTGCATACAGAAGTTTACCTTACCCAGGCTAATCCCCATCTCTTGGGAGAGCTCTCGTTGGGTATGCTTAGGATTTGATTGCAACTTACGAAGCAGATCAAGGCGTATGTCTTTATTATTCATTAGCCACAAGAAATTAAAAAGGTTAAATAGTAGTAAGGCTACAACAGTATTGCATACAAAAAAATCGCAAAAGCAAAGGTCTTTAATAACCTTAATTCTACCATAATTATTTTAAGTGTTCAATAAATGAACAAACTATCTTTGATGAAAAAAATGCACTCTTATTAAGATTTTTTTCATTGCATTCTCCTATAAAAAATACTAATAACTGAACAGATATGGTGAATTTCTTCATTAGTTAATTGCCCTGATGATGGCAACCATAATCCTTTTTTACCTATCAGATCTGAAATAGGATATTCGCCTGACATTGAGTAAGCCTTTTGCTTGTTTATGGGTGGGTACATTACCCTAGATCCAATATTTTGTTCTTTTAAATGCTCAATCAAATTTTCTCTATCTTCCACAAGGCAGTCAATGAACCAAGGGGTTGTAAATGTCAATTCTTGTTTAAAAAATTGTATTTGACTAACTTCTTTTAACAGCTCTTGATAAAGCTTTAAGATTTGTTTTTTTCTATCTACCCTCCAGGGTAATTTTTTCATCTGTTCAATGCCAATACAAGCCTGTAATTCGGTAAATTTGAAGTTAAAACCTATTTCATCATGAACATCATTTCCACCGACACTCCTACCAAAATCTTTTAATTTTCGTAATTTATTAGCTATCACATCATCATTAGTGACGACTGCTCCTCCCTGACCAGTTGATATAACCTTAGGAGCGGAGAATGAAAAACTACCTACTAATCCTACTGTGCCCATATGTCTCCCATCTGGATAAAACGAACCTAGAGATTGAGCTGAGTCTTCAATTAGAAATAAGTTCTTTTCTTTACACAAATCTTCAAATACTTTTATTCCCACCTTAGGATAACGTCCATTAGCAGATACCAACATAATGGCTTTTGTTTTTGATGTTATCGCTTGCCTAACTAATTCAATATCTAAACATAATGTTTCAGGCTCTACATCAACAAATACTGGCTTTGCACCAAACATTTTGAGAGAATTTGGTGTGGCAATCATTGTATAGTTGGGCACAATTACTTCATCACCATGTCCAATACCCAATGCCATTGACGCTAGCGTTAAACTGATGGTACCATTATTCACCACAATACAATGCTTAGCACCTGTGTAGTCAGCTAACATTTTTTCGAACTTTTTAGTTAATTTGAACTCAGTAATAAAGCCATCTTCATCCATATATTCACAAACAGCCTTCTTTTCTTCCTCACCAAACCAAGGGCGCATTTGCATTATAAAATCACTCATACTTTTGTTGCCTCTACATTAAGACTTATTAAAATACCACTCTCTTTATCCATATGCGGAAAATATGCTTGAGAGTGATCATCATAATCTTTATGAATTGTATCTCTCCAATCATATCTTCTAATATTTGAAAAACCATTGTCATATAGTATTTCAGACAGGCTATCATAGTTATAGGCTGTTTTATGATATAGAGTTACTTCCTCTTGAGGGATTTTGATATTCATTTGTCCATATAATGGACCTAAAACTTTTTCAATTTTGCCAGTATCTTTATATACTTTAATCAAGCTATCAAAATCTGGCACTGCCAACCTGAGAACGCCTTCAGGTTTTAATACACGAGCCCACTCTTGCAGTACAGATATTGCATCCTTTCTATTAAAATATTCAAAGCTATGGCTAGAATATATCAACTCCACCGATTCATTCTCAAACATTGACAAGTCATCTATACTTGACTTATGGTCAATATGATCCATATCACACAAATCGACATGCACAAAACCAGGTATGTACCTATGCCAACAACCTAAATGTAATTTCATTATTAACCCTCTTTATTGAACTTTTTCTTATCCGAATCAACACTAATAAATGGGCCATTTTTTGATTCTATAATCTGGGTATCATCTTCAAGAATCTCATAGCCATGACCACCATAGCCAAAAACTGCAAGATCACCCTGATAGAGAATATAATCTTTAAAAAACTCTTCTTCTTCCGTAAATAAAAATACCTTAACAGAACCTTGTTTGACATAAATTGTCTCTTGAGTTCTTGTCGCGTTACGATCAAATTCTTTATGGATATGAGAGTCTAGTTTTCTGCCTTTATCGTACCACCAAGAGCCTACCTGAACAAACAACTCATCAGGAGTAATAAAATTAAGGCCTTTTACCCAATCCTTGTCTCTGTAAATAATTGAGATTATTTGTCCGTTATGTGTGATTTTTTCCATTTATTGTGCGTCCCTATTTGATAAGAATGGATTATCTGATAGCCAATTAATACCAATGCTATCATCACTCCAGCTTAGTGAAAACTGCTCATCAGCATCAATATAATCGCCATTATAGGCTAGCTTATAATGATAAACTGCATTTGTGCTATTAACATAATAAGCATTACCCATATTTGGTGGGATAAGTATGAGTTGCGGGTTGTTTTGATTGATTATGAAATCTTGCCAGTGTTTATAAGTTGGCGAATCTTTTCTGCAATCTACTATAACTTGCTGGATTTCACCATGTACACAAGTTACCAACTTCCAAGACTTTGTATCGCCATGAATTCCTCTTAAAACATTGTGCTTAGAGGCTGAAAACTTGTCATGTTTAAAATATAAATTAGGTGGTAACAGCTTTTCAACCTCATCTTTTAAAAATGAGGTCCAAATATTACCCCTTGCATCTTCAGAAATTGATGGTGTCAAGATATAAACTCCAGCAATTTCAGTAGATTCGTTTATTTTAAAATCTATACTCACTCTTCACCACCAAAAATATCATTCTCTAGATCATATTTAACCATACCGGAAACTAGCTCTTGAAATGAAAACTGTCTTTTCCAACCTAACTCTTTTTCAGCCTTAGATGGGTCACCTAGTAATAGTTCAACTTCTGCTGGTCTAAAATATTTTTCATCAATCTCAACTAGTACTTTGCCCGTAGTGTTGTCCACACCTTTTTCATCTATACCTTTACCTTGCCATTTGATATCAATACCTACTTCTTTAAATGACAATTCTACAAATTCTCTTACTGTATGAGTTTTGCCAGTAGCAATAACGTAATCTTGAGGCTTATCTTGTTGAAGCATCAACCATTGCGCGTAGACATAATCTTTAGCATGTCCCCAATCACGCTTAGCATCCATATTGCCCAACTTCAACACTTGTTGTCTTCCTTGATAAATTTTTGCAACCGCTTGAGTAATCTTTTTAGTAACAAAAGTCTCTCCTCGTCTTGGAGACTCATGATTAAATAAAATACCATTACATGCAAATAGATTGTAAGATTCTCGATAATTAACTGTTACCCAGTAGGCATAAAGCTTGGCTACACCATAAGGAGATTTTGGATAAAACGATGTTGTTTCACTTTGAGGCTCAGTGCCTGGAATTCCTCCAAAAAGCTCTGAAGTAGAAGCTTGATAATATTTACATTTTGGCCCTAATTCTCGAACCGCATCTAACAATCTAATAGCACCAAGGCCAACCACATCAGCTGTATATTCGGGCACTTCAAAAGAAACTGCCACGTGTGACTGAGCACCTAAATTATATATTTCATCTGGTTTTATTTTTATTAACAAGCGATGAAGGTTACTTGAATCAGTCAAATCTCCATGATATGTAAATAATCTATCATGTTCAAAAATATGTTCAATTCTTTGTGTGGTAAATACTGATGCACGTCGCAATATTGCATGGACCTCATAACCTTTTTCTAATAATAACTCTGCCAAGTAAGATCCATCTTGACCTGTAATTCCTGTTATAAATGCTTTTTTCATATTTAGATTTTTTTTATTTTAAGTGTTAATTATAGCCTCAAGCTCAGGAAACTGAAATTGTGGATTTTGCGCTTTTTTTGCTTTTTTCTTGTTAGCAACCAAAATTGTCAGATCACTTTCTACCCTATTCTCTTTTATTAAGTCAGGTTTATGACAACTTAAACATTTTTAAAACCAGTTAGAATACAATTATAAAAGTAAAAAACAAGTATGTAATTCATTCCGGAATTTCAGAGGCTAAATTTAAATAAAAAAATTTCATTTACTTTCACCCCTGCCATAAACATCTTCAAATCTGACAATATCATCTTCACCTAAATAAGTACCACTTTGTACCTCGATAATTTCTAGAGATTCATTGGTTTTATTTTCTAGCGCATGAGTAATACCTATTGGAATGTAAGTAGATTCACCTTTGTTGAGAATAAATGTTTGATCACCAGAAGTGACTGTTGCCATGCCATTAACAACCACCCAATGCTCTGCACGCTTGTGGTGCATTTGGAGTGAGAGTTTGGCGCCAGGTTTAACGTATAGTCTTTTTACTTGGAAGTGCTTACCTGAATCAATAGAGTCGAACCAACCCCAAGGACGATAAACTTTACGATGAGTTTTACTCTCACAGCGACCACTAGCTTTTAAGGATTCAACAATGTTCTTTACTTCTTGAGCTTTATCTTGGGTGGCAATCAAGGTGGCATCAGGTGTGTCTATAATAATTAAATTATCCACACCTATAGTTGCAACTATATGGTTATCAGCGTTGATATATGTGTTAGTGGTATCTTGAGTCATGGCATCACCTTTAATGACGTTACCTTGATCATCTTTTATACCGATATCATATAGTGCCGCCCACTCACCGATATCATTCCATTGTGCATCCAATGGCACAACCACAACATTGTTAGATTTTTCCATAAGAGTATAGTCGATAGAGTCTGATGGAGATGATTCGAAAGATTGTTTTTCTAGGCGAATAAAATCTAGGTCTTGTTCAGCATTATCAACAGCATTACCAACTAATGTAACAATATTAGGCGCGTACGTTGTAAGCTCGTCAATAAAGGTACTCGCTTGGAACATAAACATTCCAGAGTTCCATAGATAGCCGCCCTGCTCTAAGTAAAATTCTGCAGTTTTTAGATCTGGCTTTTCAACAAACTCTTCGACTTTGTATGCACCATTGTTGTTCTTTTTTGATGATTTAATATAGCCATAGGCAGTATTAGCATCGGTTGGTAGAATTCCAAAGGTAGCTAACTTGCCACTTTGTGCAAGTTGGTTAGCTATCATAATTGCCTTATGAAAAGCATCAATATCTTGAATAACATGATCAGCTGATAAAACTAGTAGTACCGAATCCCCTGAATCTTTTACTGATTGTAATGCTGCTGCTGCTATTGCAGGAGCTGTGTTTCTGGCAACAGGCTCTAATAATATTGTTGAATTTTTAATGCCAATTTGTTGGCACTGATCTGCGACTAAGAAACGATGACTAGCATTACAAATAATAATCGGATCTACAAGATTATCTAATCCATTAAGACGCAGGATGGTTTCTTGTAGCATGGTGTTATCTCCAGCTAAAGATAAATATTGCTTGGGATACTCTTTACGAGATAAGGGCCAAAGGCGAACACCTGAACCACCTGAAAGAATAACTGGAGTTATTTGCATTTAAGATACAAAGCTAAGAATTCAGTAAATATCATTTTTCAAATAGTTAATATTAATAAGTTTTAGTTTGAGATTATTAAAGATGATAATTACTCTTATCACTTTTTAGTAGGCAGGCTACCGCAGTATTGCATAATAAAAAATAGCAAAATAAAGGTCTTTAATAACCTTAATTCTACCATAATTATTTTAAGTGTTCAATAAATGAACACATTTTAATAATAAGCGCCATGGTTACTAATAATTACCAATTTCTCTAAAAAGCAATTAAGAATAGAAGCTCTCCTCAGAATTTGCCAACAGCCCTAATTCCACCAACATTTGGGCAAGTGCCGTGAAGGGCGATGAGGTGCGCATTGTTCATCTAAAGCGTGTGGAAAACTCAATTTTTTACCACTCAAATCTACTCTATCATTTCGTAAGAAAGTAAACTCTAGTAGCTCTGGAATATCTATTGAGTTTTTGTTGATGATTGGGCGTGAGTTATTTGGATGGATGTGCACAACTGTAAAATCACTGCTGAGCTTTTCAAATACTGCTTCAACCATCTTAAAAGCATTTTTGTTGAATAGCATATCAAGACAGTGAAATTCAATCGCCATGATACGGAATTTTTTAAACACCTCTCGCGGCGTGTCAATAATCACCTCATACTCTGCACCTTCAATGTCCATTTGCAAAAGAAGATCAGAATTATCATTAACACTATTTTTTACCCAGTCCTCAAGCCTGATAAACTTTTCGTCATTTTTATTGCCTAAGAATTTTTTATCAAAGTGAAATAATTTATTTTCAATTGGTGGCTTGTCAACTGAGAAATCAACCATAAATGAATTAATACCATATTTTTCTGCCAATTCTTCTTCGAACGTTGAAGTAATATCGACTCCTGGAGAAAAGCATGTACTAATTCCAGAAAGATCATCAGGCAATAAATAACCACCGTCACCTTTTCCACCTAGACGGATTAATTTTTTTCCTACTGGCTTGGGTCTATGTTTTTCAATGAAGCGCTCAAGGTCTTTTATATCTGTAGAATCAGTAATAGACTTTCCTGATATTAAAAATAATTGCCTTACTACATCTCTTAAGTTCATTATGCTTCCAATCGTTAAATTAAATAAATATATAACCTTTTTAAATGTTTGAAATTCAAAATATCAAATGAATAAATTAGAGAGAAGCTTTTCGCATTTATCGTGCTTTTATGGACTTAGCAGTTATAAGCATAAAGATAGCTAAGAAGAATGTATAAAACCCATTCATATATGTGTCACCCAATAAAATATTAACCATACCAAAACTAGCATAGCCTATTGTAAGAAATGCTCCAGCAATAAATATAGGATTTTCACGATTTTGAATATTAGCCTTTATAAAGATTACGCAAGGTACAAGGAGAATTGAAACAAGAGTTCCCAATAATAAAATGCCCCCATTATAATAATTGGTTAAGAAAGCATTATGAAGGTGATTGAATCTAGAGGATACTATCCCTATTTCACTTCTGGTATTTTTAAACAAAGAAATGTTTGAAGTTCGTAATCCATAACCAAAAAAAGGCACATCTTCAATATTGTTGATTGCTTCATTGTACATTTCTAGTCTTAAGCCTATTGGAGTTAGCTTTTGTGCACCCGACATCCAGATAGATATTTCTGAAGAAACTGGGTTAATTCTATCCAATAAAACATTACTAAAAAGACTTCCAAAAGAAAGTATGGTCCCGATAACAGCAACTGTAATAATTTTTGACAATGTACTTAACTTTATTTTTCGTTTATAAAGAAAATAAAGATAAACACCTAATAGAAGAAAAAAAGAAAGCCAAGCACCTCGAGTACCTGAAGCTATGATTATAAATAAACCAGATATTAATGATAAAGAAGTAAGTATTTTATTTCTGAATGACTCTTGTTTAAAAAAAGCAAGAGCAGTAAAAAATAATGCAACTGCAAGATTTCCAAATACCCCAGGATTCATAACACCAGATGGCCTAAGAAGTTCAGGATCTGTCATTAATTGATAAAAAATCAATCCTCCTAAAACTAATAATGAAACTTTAACTCCAAATATTAAGAAGTTAATATTAATTTCTGCTTTATAAAATGCAAGGGCAATAAAAGGTGCAAATAAAAAATAAAAATCTCTAGGTATGTAGTGTGCCAGTTCAACTGCTTGGCCTGAGAAGATTACTGATAAACAAATAGTAGTAAAATATCCAATAGTTAGATAAGAGAAAACTTTAATCTCATTAATTTTAAATGGAGATAGTTTTTTTGAAATGGCAATATAAATACCCATTATTGCCAGAATTAATAAAACTATATCACCAGCAACTTGCAATAAATTAATAACGACTGGAAAAATAAATATAAGAGCATTTACAAATCGAGAATATTTTTTACCTAAAGGTTGCTCGAACATAGCTTGACAGTATTTAATGATATAATAAAGGCAATATTTTACAGGCAAAAGATCTAAAAATGAGCGACCTTATTCCGCCAATTAAATCAACTAACTTTATTCGAAATCAAATTAATAATGATTTAAATTCTGGGCTTCACAACTCTGTAATTACACGCTTCCCACCCGAGCCAAATGGCTTCCTTCACATTGGTCATGCAAAATCAATATTCATCAATTTTGGTACAGCTAAAGATTATGATGGCTGTTGCAATCTAAGGTTTGACGATACAAATCCAGCTAAAGAGGATATTGAGTTCGTTAACTCAATAAAAAAAGATATAGAGTGGCTTGGTTTTGATTGGAATGGTGAAGTCAAATACAGCTCAAGTTATTTTGATATCTTTTATAAATGTGCTGAAGAGCTTATCTCTAAGGGGCTAGCATATGTCTGTTTCTTAAGTGCTGATGAAACTCGAGAATATAGAGGAACTCTAAAGAATGCTGGCTTAAATAGTCCTTATCGTGATACTAGTATTGACCATAATCAAGCTCTATTTATGAAAATGAAAACTGGTGAATTAAAAGAAGGTGAGTGCGTACTAAGGGCTAAAATTGATATGTCTTCAAGCTTTATGTGTATGCGTGATCCTACTCTTTACCGAATTCGTTTTGAGACACATCATCAGACAAATGATGATTGGTGTATCTATCCGATGTATGACTTTGCTCACTGTTTAGGTGATGCTATTGAGGGAGTTACACATTCACTGTGTACCTTAGAATTTCAAGATAACCGTCAAATTTATGACTGGCTATTAGAACACTTAGATAAATACAATAAAACTGATCGCCCTCATCAATACGAATTTTCTCGCTTGAACTTGGAGTATGCAACAACATCGAAAAGAAAACTGAAACTCTTAGTTGATAATAATCACGTTACAAGCTGGAACGATCCTAGAATGCCCACTATTTCAGGACTTCGAAGAAGGGGATATACTCCGGCCTCAATAAAAAACTTTTCAGAGCGTGTTGGAGTTTCAAAAGTTAATAGCTTAACGGATGTTTCAATTTTAGAATCGTCAATTAGAGATGATCTAAATATAAAAGCTCCTCGAACTATGGCAGTAATTAATCCAATAAAAGTAGTGATTGAAAATTATCCTAAAGACGAGATTGAGTCCCTTAAAGTTCCAGTTCATCCTCAAAATGAAGAAATGGGGACTAGGGAAATTTTCTTTAGTCGCGAGATTTATATTGATAAAGAAGACTTTAAAGAAGTAGCGCCAAACAATAAATATAAACGCCTCTCAATAAATAAAGAGGTTCGTCTTAGAAATTCTTACATTATTAATGCAACTCATTTTGATAACGACAAAGATGGCAAGATAGAAACCATCTACTGTACTTATGATCCCGAAACGTTAGGAAAAAACCCATCAGATGGTAGAAAGGTCAAGGGTGTTATTCATTTTGTTGAGTCTAGCAAAGCGCTTAGTGCTGAGTTTAGAATATATGATCGCCTTTTTTTAGAATCCAATCCAGCTAAATTTGATGAGCTATCATCTTCAATTAACCCAAACTCCCTTGAGATCAAATATGGATTTATAGAGCCAAGTTTATCAAATGCAAAAGCCGAAAAAGCATATCAGTTTGAACGAGAGGGCTACTTTTGCAGAGATAGTGAATCTAAAGAACTAGTATTTAATAAAACAGTCGGACTCAGAGATACGTGGAATAATTAGTTCATTTGTTGAAGCCATTCATTAACTAACCTTACTTCATTGTGCCTAGTTGTATCAATCTGGAGTGGAGTTACTGAAACAAAATTATTAGAAATTGCATGGAAGTCTGTGCCCTCTAAATTATCAGCTTCCTTTCCATTTTCACCAATCCAATAAAGAGATGCATCATCTTTATCCTTAATGCTTGGTTCTGATTTATGCCTACTTCCCAGGCGAGTACTCTTAATGCCTTTAATTTCACTAAGAGGAATATCTGGAACATTGACATTAATAATGGTGTTGTAAGATAGTTTAGATTTATCAATTTGAGTAACTAATCTCTTAGCAATTTCTCCCGCTGTCTCGAAGTGATTACACTCCCAACTAGCAAGGGATATTGCAATTGATGGAAGTCCTAAAAATCGCCCTTCTATAGCCCCAGCTACGGTTCCCGAATAGATAGTATCATCACCCAAATTTGCCCCAAAATTAATTCCAGTTACTACTAAATCAATTGATTTCTTTATGAAGCCACACAATGCCAAATGAACACAATCAGTAGGTGTTGCATCTATTACATAAATATTTTTTTCAATTTGAATTGGTTTTAATGGCCTTCCAAGAGTTAAAGAGCTACTTGCAGCAGACTTATTCTCACTTGGAGCAACAACAATTACTTCTGCAATTTCACTTAGTGATTTTGTAAGTTGTTTGATGCCCTTAGCTTGATAGCCATCATCATTACTTATAAGAATTCTCATTAACTGATCGTTAAGGCAATCTTATCTTTAATAACACCTACTTTAACAGTTCCACCAGAGCTTAGCTTACCAAAAAGAAGCTCATCAGCGAGAGGTTTACGCACCTCTCTTTCAATTAATCTCATCATTGGACGGGCGCCCATCATAGAGTCATAGCCATTTTCAGCAAACCATTTTCGAGCCGCATCAGAAACAATTAATGAAACATTTTTTTTCTCAAGGACATCTTCAAGCTCAAATAGAAATTTATTGACTACATAGACAACAACCTCTTCATTAAGTTTATTAAAGTAAATAATTTCTGAGAGGCGGTTTCTGAATTCTGGTGTGAATATCTTTTTAAGCTCACCTTCATAATCAAGTGAATGATCTTGCTCATTAAATCCAATGGAGGCTCTTTGAACGTTTTGAGCTCCAACATTAGAAGTCATAACAAGTATCACATTACTAAAGTCAACTTCACGGCCATTAGCATCAGTAAGCTTTCCGTGATCCATGACTTGTAATAGGATGTTGAAAATATCAGGATGCGCCTTCTCAATCTCATCCAATAACAAAACCGCATAAGGATTACTATTTACTGCCTCAGTTAGTAGGCCTCCTTCGTCATATCCAACGTAGCCAGGAGGCGATCCTATAAGTTTAGAAATAGCATGCCTCTCCATATATTCAGACATATCAAATCTCAATAATTTAACGCCCATAATCCTTGATAGCTGCTTACAAATCTCAGTTTTACCAACTCCTGTAGGGCCAGCAAATAAAAAAGAGCCCATTGGTTGCTCAACTGGAGAAAGTCCGGAGCGAGAAAGCTTTATAGCAGTTGATAAAGACTCAACAGCATTATCTTGGCCAAATACGCCTAGCTTGAGATCACTCTCTAGGCTTTTAAGTAAAGATTTATCATCACTAGTAACTTGGCGTGAAGGAATGCGGGCAAGCTTTGCAACAATATTTTCTATATCAGGAACACCTATATTGACTTTACGCTTTGATTTAGGGAGGATTTGCTGAAGTGCGCCCACTTCATCAATGACGTCTATCGCTTTATCTGGAAGGCGCCTATCTCCAATATGTCGATGCGTTAACTCTGCTGCAGAAATTAAAGATGCAGCTGAATATTTAACTTTATGATGAGCTTGATAATATTTTTTTAGACCATGCAAAATTTTGATTGTATCTTCAACTGAAGGCTCCTCAATATCCACCTTTTGAAAACGCCTTGTGAGCGCATGATCTTTTTCAAAAATCTTACGATATTCATCATAAGTTGTAGAGCCTATGCACTTAAGTGAGCCATCCGCTAGGGCTGGCTTAAGAAGGTTAGATGCATCCAAAGAGCCACCAGAAACACTTCCTGCACCAATTAAAGTATGAATTTCATCAATAAAAAGCACTGAATTCTTATCTTTTTCTAAATCAGTAAGCACTGACTTTAATCGTTTTTCAAAATCACCCCTATACTTTGTGCCCGCAATTAGTACGCCAACATCTAGAGAATATATAGTTGTATTTTTTAGAATTTCAGGTACCTGTCCATCTACAATCCTCTTAGCTAAGCCTTGAGCAATTGCAGTCTTACCAACTCCAGCTTGACCAACAAGTAATGGGTTATTTTTGCGCCGTCTTGATAAAATTTGTACCGTTCTAAGAACTTCTTCTTCTCTACCAAGAAGAGGATCAATTTCACCAAGTCTAGCTTTTTCACATAAATTAGTTGTAAAAGATTCAAGAGAAGATGGCTTAGCTTGCTTGTCACCCTCAACTTTTTTTGTTTCTTCAACTGGATTATCAGCTAGATGGGAGGAAATCCCCTCCATAACATCTAATCTGGAAATATTATTTAACTTAAGCATATAGACAGCATGCGATTCTTTTTCAGAAAAAATACTAACAAAGAC